>OJIO01001293.1_pt1 | contig 11415 bp, 12 predicted proteins | sample 1595621 | NCBI WGS metagenome assembly OJIO01 (sample SAMN05416776, study PRJEB24817) | seawater metagenome | isolation source: Sea water | place: Canada:Atlantic | collected 2013-07
GGAGATGTGTATAAGAGACAGCTATGAATTTAACGTTAAAAATATGGCGTCAAAAAAACGCAAACGATAAAGGAAAACTTGTTGATTACAAAATCAATGATGTATCTCCAGATATGTCTTTCCTTGAAATGCTAGATGTTTTAAACGAACAGCTAATAAACAAAGGTGAAGACCCTGTTGCTTTTGACCATGATTGTCGTGAAGGAATTTGTGGTATGTGTTCATTATATATTAATGGAGAAGCTCATGGACCAGATAGAGGCGTAACAACTTGTCAGTTACATATGCGTATGTTTAAAGATGGTGATACTATATTTATCGAACCATTTAGAGCAACTGCATTCCCTGTTATTAAAGATTTAATTGTTGATAGAAGTTCTTTTGATAGAATTCAACATGCAGGTGGATTTATTTCTGTAAATACGTCTGGAAATACTATCGATGCAAATGCAATTCCTGTGAATAAGCATGATGCTGACAATGCTTTTGAAGCTGCCACATGTATTGGTTGTGGAGCTTGTGTGGCAAGTTGTAAAAATTCTTCAGCTATGTTATTTGTAGGAGCAAAAGTGTCACAATTTGCTTTATTACCTCAAGGAAAAGTAGAAGCTACTGATCGTGTATTAAACATGGTTAAACAAATGGATGAAGAAGGTTTTGGTAACTGTACCAATACAGGAGCTTGTGAAGTAGAATGCCCTAAAGGAATTTCTTTAGAAAATATAGCACGTATGAATCGTGAATATTTAAGTGCAAGTTTAAAAGGATAATAAATTCCTATAATAAAATTATAAATCCCAAGTAATCACTTGGGATTTTTTGTTTCTTTATAATTCAATTAAAACAAAATGAATAACCCAACATCATATTATATAAACCAAAAAGAGATACACCAGCAAATCGCAGCCAAACTCTATAAAAAAATGGCTGCATTTAGTACATTCCGAATTTTAGTGTTTTTAGCCACATGTTTGGGAGTCTATCTGTTTTATAAGCAATGGCAAGTTGCTTCAGTTATAGGAGTTTTAGGCATTGCTATTTTTGTGTTCTTGCTTACAAAATATACCGACATTAAAGCAAAACGTGAGTTGCATAAAAAGTTAGTCACTATTAATGAAGAAGAATTAAAAATTGCCTCAGGAGATTTTCATAGCAGACCACAAGGTTTAGAGTATCAAAATCCAACTCATTTTTATAGTTTAGATATCGATTTATTTGGAAGAGGTTCCTTTTTTCAATTCATAAACAGAACTTTAATAAATGAAGGCACAAAAAAATTGGCTGATGAGTTAACAGCAAATAATATTGAAAACATCAAACTACGCCAAGATGCTATAAAAGAATTAGCAACTAAACCTGAATGGCGACAATTATATTTAGCAACAGCTAGCTTAATAAAAGTAGAAACCGAAGCCAAAAAAATTATTAATTGGCTTAATGTTTACAAACCTTTTATAACAAAACCAATGCGTTGGCTTCCTTTAGTTTTTAGCTTGATTTCTTTAACATTAATTGTAATGGCTTTTTTAAAACAACTAGACGCATACGCTGCTTTTTTCTGGCTGCTTTTGGGATTAGCTATTGTTGGGTTTTATTTAAAAAGAATAAATATTCTAGCATCAAATACAGACAAATTAAAAGATACTTTTAAACAATATGCCTTCCTTTTAAATCAAATTGAAAACGAATCGTTTGCTTCAGAATTACTAAAACAAAAGCAACAACAAATTCAGTCTGAAAACAAGAAAGCTTCTGTGATTTTTGCCGAATTTTCAAAACATCTAGATGCATTAGATAATCGTAACAATTTCATTTCTGCTATTTTTGGAAATGGGTTTATGCTTACTGATATTAAAAACTCATACCATATTGAGCAATGGATATCTAAGCATCATAACAAAGTAAGCGATTGGTTTGAAGTAGTTTCCTTTTTTGATGCCTATAACAGCTTAGGTAACTACGCCTTTAATCATCCACAATATGTCTATCCAAATATTACAAAAGACAAAGCCGCAATCAATGCCAAAAAATTAGGGCATCCTTTATTAAAAACTGAAAAACGTATCAATAACGACTTACTTATAGAAAATGAACAATTCTTTATAGTAACTGGTGCAAATATGGCTGGGAAAAGTACTTTTTTAAGAACTGTGTCACTTCATATAGTAATGGCAAATGTTGGTCTCCCTGTTTGTGCGTCATCAAGTGAATACAATCCTGTAAAACTCATTACAAGTATGCGTACAAGCGATTCACTCACTGATGACAGTTCGTACTTCTTTTCGGAATTAACACGTTTAAAATTCATAGTAGACGCTATACAAAAAGAGCCGTATTTTATCATACTAGATGAAATACTAAAAGGCACTAACAGCACAGACAAAGCTATTGGCTCACGAAAGTTTGTAGAAAAATTAGTAGCTTCTAAGGCAACTGGCATTATTGCTACGCACGATTTGAGTTTGTGTGAAATCGAAAAAGAACTAGAAGAAGTAAAAAACTACTACTTTGATGCCGAAATCATCAATGATGAGTTGCATTTTGACTATACCTTTAAAGCTGGTGTTTGCAAGAATATGAATGCGAGTTTTTTGTTAAAAAAGATGGAGATAGTATAAAGAAAAAACCCTCTCTATTTCCAGAAAGGGTTTTTAATTATTTTAAAGATTGTAATCCTTAAACCGTAAACGGTTCAATTGACACATAAGACTTGTTGTCTTTTTTCTTTTCAAATTTTACAAGACCATCTACTTGCGCGTGCAAAGTATGGTCTTTAGAAGAATATACATTCTCACCTGGATGATGTGTATTTCCTCTTTGTCTTACGATGATATTTCCAGCAATAGCAGCTTGTCCACCAAAAATCTTAACACCTAAGCGTTTCGATTCCGATTCTCTACCGTTTTTAGAACTACCAACTCCTTTTTTATGAGCCATTGTCTTAAGGTTTTATATTGTTAAACTTAATGTATAGAAAATTACTTTTCTACTCCACCATCTAATTTGTCTTGTAATTCTTTTAACTCATCCCACTTACCAGCAGCAGCTAATTTAGCTTGTTTTGGCCAAGTGTCAGTTACTAAATGTGCTAATCTTGGGCTAGCATCTGTCAAAATAGTGCTAATTGCCTCTGGCTTCATAGCAGCTAGTTTAGCAAATGTATCAACACCTGCAGCAACTAATGCTTCAGCAGCTTTTGGTCCTGCGCCTTCAATCTTTTTTAAATCGTCTGCTTTTGCAGTTGATTTTTTAGGAGCCGCTTTTTTAGCCTCTACTTTAACTTCTTTTTTTGCTTCTTTTACTGGAGCCGCTTTTTCAGCTTTAGCTGGTTTAGCTTTTTCAGTTTTTGGAGCCTTTGTAGCTCCTGAAGCTACAATACTTTCAATTACGATTTCAGTAAGAGATTGACGGTGTCCGTTTTTAACACGGTAACCTTTACGTCTTTTCTTTTTGAAAACGATAACTTTATCACCTTTAAGGTGACTTAAGACTTTTGCTCCTACTTGAGCTCCGTCTATAGCTGGGGCGCCTACAGTAATATTGTTACCATCACCAATTAGAAGAACATTATCGAAAGATACTTTCTTTCCTTCTTCTGTTGATAAACGGTGAACAAACACTTTTTGGTCTTTTTCAACTTTGAATTGTTGCCCTGCTATCTCTACAATTGCGTACATAGCGTTACGTTTAAATTAGTTTATTTTATTAAAAAATGAGTGCAAATATACACCTAAATTATTAAACTACAAACGTTTTATGGATTTTGAAGATTATTATGACTTTTTTTAAAAATCTGCATGAATGTTAGTGTTAGAATCACTGTTGATGCTAATCCTTCTATAAGAATAATGAAAATTAAAATTCCTGTCCCTTCTTCATAATTAGAAAACCAGTCTGATAAGAGTTTTTTTGAAAATTCTGGGTCTAAATGAAATAGGTAAACAGCCATAAATGCTGTAAACAAAATCGTGGCAACAAACCCAGTAATTAAACCAGTTTTAAAGCCGTCAACATAAGTAAAATCTTTATTCACAGAAAGCTTATAATATTTTATAGCATAGTAAATTCCCACAGCCATAAAAACTCCGTTTAGTAGTCTTAGCCAAGGGTTTTGGTGTAAATCAAATAATCTTAAAATCAAGAAATAGGCAATTAAAGATGTGGTGATAAAAAGCCCATATTTTAAAGCAACAGAAAAAGATTTATTCATAATACAAGTTTTTGAAAATCAATTCTGTAATAAATTTCGTGAAAATTTGTGTATTTATATAATATTTAGCAACTAAATTTTAAATGAAAAGGAAAGAAATGGCTTTCAAATTATTATTTTTGTAGAAATACTGTAACAAATTAAGGCCTTTAAAGACCTATATTAAATAATCACTAATTTTTAAAAACAAACTCACAATGAAAAAATGCTTATTTTCTTTAGCTTCTTTGATGTTTGTTGGTTTAATAGCCAATGCTCAAAAAGTTGAATTTGAAGAGTATGATTTAGATAATGGTATGCATGTCATACTACATCAAGATAATACTGCTCCAGTTGTAATCACTTCAGTTATGTACCATGTTGGTGCTAAAGATGAAAATCCTGAAAGAACTGGTTTTGCTCACTTTTTTGAACACCTTTTATTTGAAGGAACACAAAATATAGAACGTGGTAAATGGTTTGATATCGTAAGTTCTAATGGAGGAAGTAACAACGCAAACACTACAGACGACAGAACGTATTATTATGAAGTATTCCCTTCAAACAGTGTAGAACTTGGTCTTTGGATGGAGTCTGAGCGATTAATGCATCCTATCATCAACCAAATAGGTGTTGACACACAAAATGAAGTAGTAAAAGAGGAAAAGCGTTTAAGAGTTGATAATTCTCCTTATGGAAATATTTTAGCTGAAATAAAAAAGAACATCTTTTTTAAACACCCTTACCGTTGGGCAACTATTGGCTCTATGGATCATTTAGATGCTGCAACTCTAGAAGAGTTTCAAGCCTTTAATAAAAAGTTTTATGTGCCTAACAATGCTGTTTTAGTTGTTGCTGGTGATATTAATAAAGCTGAAGTTAAAAAAATGATTAAAGCATATTTTGGGCCTATCCCAAGAGGAGCTGAAGTTACAAGAGATTTGCCTAGAGAAACTCCAATAACTGAAACCATGAAGGCTACAGCTTACGATCCTAATATTCAAATTCCTGCAGTTATAGCTTCATACAGAACACCATCTTATAAAGAAAGAGACTCTTATGTATTAAACATGATTTCTAGTTATTTAAGTGGTGGAAAAAGTTCAGTATTGTACAAAAAACTAGTTGATGAGCAAAAACAAGCTCTTGCTGTACAAGCCGTAAATATTAGTCAGGAAGATTATGGTATCTATGCATTATTTGCTTTACCACTAGGTGATGTGTCTTTAGAAACTTTAATAGCCGAAATGGATGAAGAAGTTGCTAAAATTCAAACAGATTTAATTTCTGAAAAAGATTTTCAAAAACTTCAAAATCAATTTGAAAGTCAATTTGTTAATTCAAATTCTAGTATAGAAGGTATTGCTGGTTCACTGGCAACTTACTATATGTTATATGGTGATGTTAATCTAATAAATAATGAAATTGACATTTACAGAAACATAACAAGAGAAGATATTCAAGCTGTTGCTAAAAAATACTTGAATCCTAATCAACGATTAATTTTAGACTATTTACCAAAAAAAGATGACCAATAATATGAAAACGATATATAATATGAAAACGAACATAGCTGCGTTATTTATGGTGTGTTTTATGGTCTTTGGTGCTCATGCACAAATTGACCGTTCTAAACAACCTGAACCAGGACCTGCTCCAAAAATTGATTTAAAAACTCCTCAAGAGTTTACATTGAAAAATGGCTTAAAAGTTCTTGTTGTTGAAAATCACAAATTACCTCGAGTATCTTTCAGTCTTACTATAGATAATAAACCTGTTTTAGATGGGGATAAAGCTGGTGTTTCTAGTTTACTAGGCGCTATGCTTGGAAATGGTACTGCTAGCATTTCTAAAGACGACTTTAATAATGAAGTAGATTTTTTAGGCGCTAATGTTTCTTTTGGTGCTACTAGTGGTTTTGCTAGTGGATTATCTAAATATACAAGTAGAATTTTAGAATTAATGGCAGATGCTGGCATTAACCCATTACTTGTTGAAGAAGAATTCAATAAAGAAAAAACAAAGTTAATTGAAAGCTTAAAATCTAATGAGAAAAGTGTTGATGCAATTGCTAGTCGTGTAGGTGGAGCTTTATCTTATGGTACAAAACATCCTTATGGTGAGTATGTAACTGAAGCTACTGTTAATAATGTAACTTTTGCTGATGTTTTAGCTTACTACGAAAAGCATTTCAACCCTAATAACGCCTATTTAGTTGTTGTTGGAGATGTTGAGTTTAAGTCTATCAAAAAAGAAATTGAAAATCGTTTTAGCAAATGGGAAAAATCTGTTGATGTACAGTCAAATGTTCCTCAAGCTAAAGCAAATGAGCAATACACTCAAATCAATTTTGTTGATATGCCAAATGCTGTTCAGTCTAATATTAATGTTACAAATAACATTGATTTAAAAATGAACGATCCAGATTACCATGCTGTATTAATTGCTAATAAAATTTTAGGTGGTGGTTTCAATAGCTACCTAAATATGAATTTACGTGAAGCTCATGGTTATACTTATGGAGCACGTTCTGGAATTGATGCTGATAAATATGTTGGTACTTTTTCTGCAACTACAGCAGTTAGAAACATGGTAACAGATAGCTCTGTTGTTGAATCTTTAAAAGAAATTAACCGCATAAAAACTGAGCCTGTAGATGCAACTGCACTTAAAAATGCTAAAGCTAAATATGTTGGTGACTTTGTATTAGCTTTAGAGCGTCCACAAACTATTGCTCGTTATGCATTAAATATTAAACTAAATAATTTACCTAGCGACTTTTACACTACTTATCTTCAAAAAATAAATGCAGTAACTGCAGAAGATGTTATGCGTGTTGCTAATAAATACTTTAAGTCTGAAAATGCAAGAATTATTATTGTTGGTAAAGGAAGTGAAGTTTTAGAAAACCTTGAAAAAACTGGAATTCCAATTAAGTATTTTGACACTTACGCAAATCCAATAGATAAGCCAGTATTTTCTAAACCTATTCCTAATGGTGTAACAGCACAAACAGTGCTAGATGGTTACTTTACTGCTATAGGTGGAAAGGACAAGGCTAAAACTGTAAAAACAGTGCATAGTGTGGCTGATGTTAAAATTGAAGGTGTTCCAATTCCTTTAAAAGCTGATATGAAAATTATGACTCCTAATAAAGAATCAATGGAAATGTCTGCCGAAGGTATGGGTGTGCTTATGAAACAAAAGTTTGATGGTGCTGCAGGTTATATGGAGCAACAAGGTATGCGTAAAGACTTATCTGAAGAAGAATTAGCCGATAAAAAAGCTGAAAACTCTTTATTCCCAGAATTATATTTTGATGCCTCTGCTGTTAGTTTAGAAAGCATGACTACTATTGATGGTAATGATGTTTATAAACTTAAAGTTGTTGAGGGAGACAAAGAGTCTTTTAGATATTATGATGCTAAAACTGGTCTTTTAACAAGGGTAGAAAGCACAACTGAGGCTGCTGGTCAATCTGTAACTACAACTGTAGATTACGGAAACTATTCTCCAGTAAACGAAATTAAATTTCCTTATAGCCAATCTATAAAAGCTGGACCTCAAGTAATAAATATGAATATTACAAATGTGAAAGTAAACGAAGGTGTTACAGAAGCAGATTTTAAGTAATAATTAGTGATTATTATTTTATTAAAAAACCCGAAGCTTAATCGCTTTGGGTTTTTTTATGCTTTAGGACGATGCGATAAGTAAACACCAATTAGTATTATAATTGATGCAAAGCCTTGTGTTATTGTAAAAGATTCTCCGTCTAAAATTCCCCATCCTAATGCAACAATAGGCATTAAATATGTTACAGAAGACGCAAACACAGGTGTTGATATATGTATTAATTTGTTAAACATGACTTTCGCCAATGCTGTTCCAAAAAATGATAAAATAGTAACATAAACTAACGACATTTTAAAATCTGGTTTATTAAATGTAGTGTCACTAAAAAACCCAGAACACAATAAAATAATTACTGCAGGAATAATAATAGACACATAATTTCCTACTGCAATAGTAAGAGGCTTTACACTATGTAAATGTCTCTTAATAATATTAACATTAGCAGCATACATGATTGTTGAAAAAATAACAAATCCAGCATATAAGTAGTTTTGATTGGGATTTAAGTTTGCCCCTTTTAAAATAAGTATTGCTGTCCCAATAAATCCAATAATTACTCCAAACATTTGTCGCTTAGTAGACGTAATCTTAAAAATGGCAAAACCCATTAAAATGGTATTTAAAGGCACTAATGAGTTTAATATTGAAGCAATAGAACTATCAATTTCTGTTTCTGCAATTGCAAACAAAAAGGCAGGGAAAAAAGAACCCAAAAAGCCAGATAAAATCAACCATTTCCATTGCTGTTTTTCAATAGTTTTAATAGTACTATAGCCTGCAATAAAAAGAAAAGTTCCAGTAAATATTGTTCTAAGAGAACCTAATTGAAAAGGCGTAAGCCCAAGAAGAGACTTTTTTATAAGGATAAACGAACTTCCCCAAATTAATGATAAAATAAAAAGATAAACCCACTTTGCATTAATTCCTTTCATCTAATAATGTTCTAAATCACAAAAATCGTTAATTATTATGCAATAAACATCAATATTTATTAGATTTGTTCGGAAATCAATACTTTAAATCTATGATGACATTTAAAAATATAAGTTTAATTGCTTTTGCAAGTCTACTAATTCTATCTTGTAAAAATGAAACAAGTCCAGAAGTAAAAACTGTTGAAACAGAGGTCTCAACAGAGGTTGCAAAGTTAGACCCAAATGCTAAATATGCTAAAGCTGAATTTGGTATAGAAGGAATGACTTGCGCAATGGGATGTGCAAAAACTATTGAAAAGAAAATTGCAAAAATGGAAGGTGTAAAATCTGCAACTGTAGATTTTGACAGACAATTAGCAATGGTAGAATATGACGAAGCAAAAGTAACACCAACCTCTCTTGAAGAAACAGTTAAAAAAGTTGGAGATACTTATTCGGTAAAAGACATGAAAACTGTTGAAGCTTTTTCTACTGAAAAGCATGAGTGCAGTGCAGATTGTAAAATGGCGAGTTGTACTGAAAAAACAGCTGCTGAAAAGAAAGCTTGTAAGGAAAACTGCAAAAAGGAATGTTGCGTTAAAAAAGAAAAAGCATAATTTAAATGCAAATACAATTAAAAAGCCACTTCAAAAAAGAAGTGGCTTTTTTTATCTTAAAGAGAACCCTTTAGCTGCCCACCAAGGATGCATTTCTATTACTAATCTACCAGACTTTACCATTGGATCTGCATTTGCTAAACTATCAGCCATTTGTAATGTAGCCACATTATAAATTGTTATTCCTCTTATGTCGCCATCATCTCCAAAAGGTCCAGAAATATCAGCATAACCTAAATCATACATCTTCCCTAAATGCGCCAAATGTAATACTTGTAAACTATCTGCAACTTCTTTAGATTGTGAACGGTTTGGCCCTGTTTTTAAAAAAGCTATAAAATATTGCTGCATTAGTATTGTGTCTTGTGACTTTTCATCTACATAATCAAAAATTTGAAAGCCTTTTGAGACCAATTCTTCTTTTATTTGCTTAGTTGATTTTTCTGTTTCTTTTTTACAAGAATATAAGCACATAATTACTATAATAAATACAATAGTTCTTTTCATAATTACCATGTTTTATAAGGTTGTTTGCTTAATTGCGAATTGTAATATTTTTCATTTCCAGTAACTTCTTCACCTAACCATATAGGTTTTTTAAAAATTTCTGAAATGTGGTTTAATTCTATTTCAGCAATAATTAAACCTTCATTATCTCCAAAAAATTCATCTACTTCATAGGTGTGATTATCAGCTTTTATTTCGTGTCTAACTTTATCAATAACCCCTTTTTCACATAACTTTAAAAGCAATTTGGCATCAGTTTCAGGTATTTCAGTTTCCCACTCAAAACGAGATAACCCATCATCAGATGATAGCCCTTTAACTGTTAAAAACCCTCTATCGCCTTTAAGCCTAACTCTTACTGTTCGTTCTTTATCAGTATTTAAAAACCCTTGTATTATACGTGTTTTCTTAAAGGCTTGTTCTTTAAAATTGTTTGAAGTAACTAAAAATTTACGTTCTATTTCTATCATGCTCAAATTCCGCTTTAGCGAAAATCTTATTAATTATTACAAATACGATATTTCAATTAGATGTTCTAAATTTACGTTATGCAAGACGATTTACCAATAAGAAAAATTATTCATGTAGATATGGATGCATTTTATGCGTCTGTAGAGCAAATGGATAATCCTGAACTTAAAGGTAAACCAATTGCTGTTGGTGGAAGTGAAAAACGCGGTGTAGTGAGTGCTGCTAGTTATGAGGCTCGTAAGTTTGGTGTTAGAAGTGCTATGAGTGGTTTGCAAGCAAAACGAAATTGCCCTGATCTTATTTTTGTGCGCCCTAATTTTGAGAGGTATCACGAAATTTCTAAAAAAATACGTAAAATATTTCGCGATTATACCGACTTAGTTGAGCCATTATCATTAGACGAAGCTTATTTAGACGTTACTGAAAATAAAAAAGGAAACCCAAGCGCATCATTAATTGCAAAAGAAATTCGCGAACGCATTTTTAAAGAGGTTGGTTTAACTGCTTCAGCTGGAATTTCGGTAAATAAGTTTGTTGCTAAAGTTGCTAGTGACTATAATAAACCTAACGGTCAAAAAACTGTAAACCCTGAAGAGGTTTTAGAGTTTTTAGAACAATTAGATATTCGTAAGTTTTATGGAGTAGGTAAAGTAACTGCTGAAAAAATGTACCAATTAGGAATTTTCACAGGAAAGGATTTAAAATCTAAAACCTTAGAATATCTCTACGAAAACTTTGGTAAGTCTGGTCGTTATTATTATTACATTGTTAGAGGTATACATAATAGTGAAGTAAAGCCTAACAGGACAAGAAAATCGTTAGCTGCTGAACGCACATTTAATGAAAACCTGTCGAGCGAAATTTTTATGTTAGAAAAGCTAGATAAGATTGCCAAAGAGGTCTCAAGACGTTTAGAAAAAAGTAAAGTAGCGGGTAAAACAGTAACATTAAAAATAAAATATAGCGACTTCACTCTACAAACACGAAGTAAAACTCTACCTTATTTTGTGAGTGATAAAAGCATTATTCTAGAGCTGTCTCTTATACACATCTGACGCTGCCGACGAAGAGGATAGTGTAG
>OJIO01001296.1_pt1 | contig 11411 bp, 7 predicted proteins | sample 1595621 | NCBI WGS metagenome assembly OJIO01 (sample SAMN05416776, study PRJEB24817) | seawater metagenome | isolation source: Sea water | place: Canada:Atlantic | collected 2013-07
ACACGTAACCCAGTATAGCGAATGGCACATTCGAGGGCTGGGCTAGCAAACACTCGATTTTTGTTTCGTTTTTTTTTGAGATAGTAATCTCTATTGAGATAGTAATCTCAATAGTCAATGAAAAAAATGAAAGCCAAGCGGCGAGCGGAAGTAATGTGATAAATAACATGCCAAATGCTAATGTCACAAATGACCTTTTCACAACTCGTTTTTTGTGTGTTGGTAGGTACTTGTTTTCGTTTTATTATTTACGTATTCAATATGAGACTCCAATACAAATTCAACTACCAAGCCCTTCTTATATCAGCTTCAAAAAAGATCAGAATAATTGACTAGATTTACCTCTAGTGCAATGGCATATAAAGGTACTTATTGTCACTTGTTAAATTCAGAAGTATCATTTGATATGTCTAGCAAAGAAAAATCAGTATTCGAAACAGTATTCTTGCAGTACCATTCTGTGTTGCAGTCCTATGGGCTGAGTCTAGTGAGGGACCATTCTTTGGTAGAAGACAGCATTCAAGAACTGTTCATCTACATATATGAGAAGGATATTGATCTGGAAAACATTACCAATATAAAGGCCTATCTATTTATTTCACTTCGCCGTAGGATCTTGTCAAAAAAACAATTCTTTTCTATTTCGATCTCAGATATTACTGAAGATCATGAATCTATAGAAGATCCTAAAGATGAGAATAATAGAATTCAAGTCTTGCTCAGTGCGCTACCCACTAGACAACGAGAAGCGATATACTTAAAATTTTTCAATAAGCTATCTGCCAAAGAGATTGCCGAAGTCATGGAGATAAAACCACAAGTAGTTGCTAATACGTTGTTTAAAGCATTAAAGAAGCTGAAATCAATCGCTTCTAAGATTTCAATATTACTGTTGATTGGGGGATATTGAAAAATAAATTAAAAATAAATTCTTGAGGGATGTTATGTTTTTGATGTAAACTCCTCTTTAACATTGAAGCCCATAATAGCTTCATACAAAGTATAGAAATAGAATGACACCAATTTCGATAAAAGAATTAGAATTACTAGAATCTTGGCTTGAGAATCAAGATTTCCTATCATGGGCAAATGGACTCACGGATGCAAGCGCTGAACGATGGCAGGACTTTCTAAAAGATAATCCACAACATGCAGAACTATGCGAACTAGCAAAATATGCTCACAATAACCTGAATGTCCAAGAGCCGGCGATCGATCAGGCTAAAAGCCAGCTCGCACTTAATGATCTGTATGATAAGATTGACCAGCGTAAATTAGGGCAAATGAATGCTGATAAAAAGAAAAGCAAATCTAAGGTTAAGACGTTCTTCCTTAATAAACCATGGAGGGTGGCGGCATCTGTTATCATGCTTCTTGGTTTTGGATTCCTCAGTCAGAATGCTTTAAACAATTCGGTAGTCGTGTATACTTCATTGGATGAACGAAGAGAGATAAAACTGGACGATGGAACAGAAGTAGTGCTCAATACCAATACTACGCTTTCTCATGTGAAAGACCAACCAAGAATAATCACTCTTGATGGAGAGGCCTATTTTCAAGTAGCTAAAAAGGTAGAAACAAAGGAGCAATTTCAAGTAAAGACAACCGATCTAGTTGTCACAGTCCTCGGTACAGAATTTAATGTAAATAGTCGAGACAATCAGACAAGTGTATTTCTGGATGAAGGTAAGGTGGTTTTAGATGTCATAAAAAAAGACAATGAAATAGTAGAACTGGAGCCTGGTGATCTCGTAAGCTATTCCCAATCAGAGAATAAAATAGTGAAAAAGAAGAATGAAAATTCTATAATGAATACGGCTTGGAAGGATGATGTAGTCTATTTCAAAGATGCCCATATTGCGGATGTCTTGCCTGTCATTAGCCGTTTGTATGATGTGCAGTTCGAACAATCAAACTTGGAGTTAGTACAAAAACAATTCTCTGGAGGAATGCCTGTACGCGATATTAATATCACTCTGGCCACTCTTAGCCAAGTCTATGGGATAGAAATAAATGGATCAGATAAATTTTATTCAATAACGAACAAAAAAGAATAGAGCTCTAATAATAAAATGAAATACTCAAGAAACATACTATCGGTTTTGATCCTATGTACAGTTAGCCTCTCATCGAGTGCTTTCTCTGCGGGGACGGAACCATTAGAAGATGTTTTGAAAAAGATTCAGGAGGAGTATGACGTAGTAATATCTTACAATACTAAAGATGTAGCTGATATCTCGGTACTGTTCACTATAGAAAATGACGAAGACTTTGAATCCGCTATAAATAGGGCACTAGCGCCAACTAATCTGCAGTATAAATATCTTGGTCTTAATTTTTATATCCTCTTCAAGCCCAATGGACTCAACAAGCTCAAGTTGGATAGGATCAATGAGAAAATAGAACAGATCAAGGAGATTGGCGATAGCGAAGAATTTATCATTTCTGAAGACAAGCAATACTTTCGTGTACCGAAAAAGCCAACAAAAGAGATTTTTGGGCAGGTAACAGATGAGGAAGGTATACCGTTAATCGGAGCCAGTGTAATAGCTAAAAATACGACTCTAGGAACGCTAACAGACCTTGAAGGTATGTTTGATATTGAGCTTCCTAAGGGGACTGATGAAATAATTGTCTCATATACAGGATATGACACTCAGGCCATACTATTAGATACTCAGAAGGTCATAAATGTAAAGCTCGAAGAGGGACTGACAATAGGTGCGGTTACTGTGTTTGGATCTAGAGGTGCACCAAGAACTAGTTTTGATTCGCCTGTTCCCGTAGATTTATTTTCACTGGGTGATCTGCAAGCAACATCGGTTGGTACTCTTGATGAACAATTATCTATGTTGATACCATCGTTTAATTCTGGTCAGCATCCAGTTTCCGACGCATCGGCTCACTTCAATCCTATTGATCTGAGAGGTTTGCTACCGAGTAGAACATTAGTGCTAGTCAATGGCAAGAGAAAAAATAGTAGTGCTCTGCTCTATACTTATGTAACAGCAAGCAGAGGTGAAGTCGGTGTAGATATGAAATCGATCTCTTCGGAATCAATCGAGAGAGTGGAGGTGCTGAGAGACGGGGCTGCAGCACAATACGGGTCTGATGCAGTAGCGGGAGTTATCAATCTAGTACTCAAGGATAAGATCAAACCATTTATTAATACAAGCTATAGTTCCACAGGCAGGGGAGACGGACTTCGTTGGAAGACATCAGCGGGATATAGTTTCGATATCCTCAAGAAGGGGTTTGTGACTGTCATCGCTGACTATTTTAATCAGAGTAAATCACAACGTGCAGGCACAATACATAGTGCTGAGGACGAGGCAGGATATTGGGGTAATGAGATATTTAACGAAGATGATTTTAGTAATTACTTGAACCGAAACCCTAGTGCTGGCTTTCAAGTAGGGTTGCCAGAGGTAGCCTCATTTAATCTGTCGCTTAATTCAGAATACATACTCAATGAAGAGGGAACAAAACTGTATGCTTTTGGGACATTTATGGGTAGGTCGGGTTCTTCTCCTCAATTTGCAAGAGGTCCATATTGGGTAGAGGGGTACGAGTCTATCTATCCTGATCAAGATTACTTCTTGCCAGAAATGGCACCGATTATTCAGGATCATTCTATGAGTATAGGCTTACAGCATGAATATAAGCAATGGCAATTTGATATCAGTTCAAATTATGGACGTAGCAATATTGATTACTACATTAATAACTCATTCAATCAATCATTGGGAGCGAATAGTCCAAAAGACTTTTACAATGGTACGCATACATTCGGGCATTGGGTCAATAATATAGATTCTAGAAGAACTTTTGATCTTTCAGGTAGCAAGTCATTGACATTAGCTTTTGGGTTGGAGCAAAGGATTGAGTTTTTTAGGGGAGAAGCTGGAGAATTTGCTTCTTATGGTGATGGATCTCCTACAGTGTTGGATAGGGTAGGGTCAGAATCATTTAGTGGATTATCTCCAAATGATGCTGTCTCAGGAAAAAGAAATAATATCGGTTTCTACTTTGAAGCAAATACAAATGTTTCTGATAAAATGAGTCTTGGTGGCGCTGTTAGATTTGAAAATTATAGCGATTTTGGCGAGAACGTAAGTTGGAAATTTAATACGCTATATAAGATTATAGATCAGAAGTTAAACATAAGAGGTTCTATAAGTAATGGCTTTAGGGCACCATCTTTACATCAGGTATATTACACTTCTACGACGACGACATTGAGTACTAGTGGCATTGTTCAGAATCGTATTTTGAACAATTTGGATCCGTCTTTAGCGGTTTTGGATATTCCAAGATTGATGCCTGAGCGATCTTTAAATTTTGCTGGAGGATTGGCATATCGCCTTAATAAGAAAATAGGAGTTTCTGTAGATCTATATCAAATCGACGTTAATGATAGAATTGTATTGTCTGGTCAGGTCGGGAATACAGAGAACGGAAATACGAAGATTGATCAACTATTAGAAATTACGAACACAGGTTCTGCAGGTTTCTTCTTGAACGCTGTTGATTCTAGGTCTTCAGGAATTGATATCGTTTTCAATTTTGATATTATTTCAATTGGGAAGGGTAGAATAAAAGCTAACATAGCTGCGAATATTAATAAAACAAGCGTCAAAAAAGTCAATCTACCTGAATCTGTGAGTAGTGAGGAGTTGGCGAGTAAAATATTCTCTAGAGAAGATATATCTCGATTAGAATCATGGAGGCCAAGTCAAAAAATGACTTCGTCCATTTCATATACTATCAATAACTTAAGTAACACCATAGCTCTCAATTATATCGGAGGCGTGGAATACAGACATGCAACGGACGTACAGAATGATGCAAAGTATGGAGGGGGATTTCTGACGAATTGGAATTCATCCTATCAATTCAATAACCATTTGCAGTTGGCAGTGGGCGTACAGAATATATTTAATGTGTATCCAGATACCTTTTTGGAGGCATATGGGGGCACGCCCACAGATCAGAATATCGATTTTGTTGGTCGGTTCAAATATCCATGGCAGACCATGCAATTTGGAACTGATGGAATTCGATTTTTTACAAAAGTGACCTATACTATCTAAACATATAAAACCAGATGAAATGCAACTATTAATACAAACTGAATTTACGTAATGTAAACTCAAATTTCACATACTCAAGCATAGCAAAGCTGTAGCGTTCAGATTTACTGATCTGTTCGTATAATTACTATTATGATTCATTTCATATAGCTAAAATTGTTATGCTTTCATTTAATTTTTTTTCAAACCAAATCTTATTTACTATGATTTCAAAATCAACAATTTTTAGTTTAATTTTTATGAGCATCGCCTGTATGATGAATGCTCAAACGGTGACTGGAACGGTCGTCGACGTTAATGATACGCCTCTCATTGGAGCGACTGTCTTATCTGTTAGTGCTGGCACAGGAACGGTGACTGATTTGGATGGTAATTTTTCGATAGAAGCCACAGAAGGAGAGAAGCTAAGAATCTCTTATACTGGATTCACTTCTCAAGACTTGACTGTGGGAGCTGAGCGTAATATAAGTGTAATACTTACAGAAGGTGTCAATCTTGACGGGGTAACGGTAGTGGGGTCGAGAGGGAAACCTCGTACTTCGTATGATGCTGCGGTACCAGTGGACAACATTGATGTGAAGACATTAGAGCGATCTGGTAAGGGTGTGCTAGATCAGCAGTTAATGTTTAAAGTACCATCATATAACTCTACAGAGCAACCGATTTCTGATGCAGCGGCTCACTTTAGTCCTGCAGATCTTAGAGGATTGTTTCCGAGTAGAACATTGGTGCTCGTGAATGGAAAACGTAAGAATGCAAGTGCATTAGTATACAGTTATGTAACTCCAGGTAGAGGAGAAGTAGGTGTAGATATGAAAGCAATCCCATCATCTGCGCTTTCTAGTGTAGAGATCTTGAGAGATGGAGCTGCAGCACAATACGGATCTGATGCCATAGCGGGTGTGATCAATCTTGTGATGAAGAAGAAAACGGATCCATTTGTAAATGTAGGATACAGTACAACATCAGAAGGTGATGGAGAGCAGTATCAATTAGAAGCTGGATTTGGTGTAGATATCGCTGAAAAAGGATTCGCAAATTTTAATTTTGGATATTTTGATCAGAAGAGAACTCAGAGAGCGGGTACAATTACTAGCTTAGAAGATGAGGCGGGATATTGGGGTGTTTCAGAAACATCAGCTTATAGCCTTTCTGATCTAGAAGGATTTTTAGGTAGAAACCCATCTGCAGGATTCCAAGTAGGTGCACCTGATATGACGATTACTAATTTCTCATTCAACTCTGGATATACATTAGATGAAGCTACACAGACAGAAGTGTATGCATTCGGTAGTATCGCCAACAGAGATGGATCAGCTCCTCAATTCGCAAGAGTACCATACTGGGTAGCTGGATTTGAAGCTATTTATCCTGGGCAAGAGTTTTTCCTTGCAGAGATGTCTCCACAGATTGGAGATAGTGGATTCACAGCTGGATTGAGAACAGTAAGAAACGGATGGAATTTTGATATTAGTTCTACACTAGGAAAAAACAGAATTGATTACTATATCACCAATTCATTCAATCAGTCTTATGCTGGAAGTAGTCCATCCGATTTTTATAGCGGAGCGCATCAGTTTAGCCACGTTGTAAATAATGTTGACCTATCAAAGACGTTCGAAACTGAGTCAGAATTTTCATTGACTACAGCATTCGGTATCGAGCAGAGAACGGAGAGATTCGAAACAGTAGCGGGAGAATTTGCTTCTTATGGCGACGGAGAGAGTCCTGATGCGCAAGGTGGACGTACAGGCGTAGAGTCATTTCCAGGTTTAAAGCCAGAGAATGCCTCTACAGATTATAGAAGTAACATCGGTGCATATGCTGAAGTAACTGCAGATGTGAACGATGACTTCCTTATCGGAGGTGCATTGAGACTCGAGAACTATAGTGACTTTGGAAACAACCTTAGTTGGAAGTTAAATTCTAGGTATAAGCTAATAGATGGTAAATTTAATATTAGAGGTTCTGTAAGTTCAGGATTCAGGGCACCATCACTTCACCAGATTTACTATACTTCACTTACGACGACGCTTACTTCTAATGGAGTACAGCAGAATGGTATCCTTGCCAATGATAACCCAGCGCTTAGAGCACTTGGTATTCCAGAATTAACTGCGGAGACTGCTTTTAATCTCGGTTTAGGAGTTACAGCAAGATTATCTAATAAGTTTGGATTTTCTATTGATGCATATCAAATCGATGTGGATGATAGAATTGTACTTTCTGGACAGGTTACTCAAACAGGAGACCCGACATCACCTATTGATCAAGTACTATCTAGTGTAGGCGTAGGATCTATGGGTTTCTTTTTGAATGCTATTTCTACGCGTACAAAAGGTATTGATCTTGTCTTCAACTATACAGGAATCGAGCTCGGAAAAGGAAACTTAAGCGGAAGTATTGCTGCCAATTTTAACCAGACAACCGTTCAGGGTGGGATACAAACTTCTGATTTTATCGAAGAGAATGATCTTGTTGGAAATATCTTTACTAGAGAAGATGTATCAAGAGTAGAGTCTTGGAGACCACAACAAAAAATCGTTGCGACAGGTACATATGGATTAGATAAGTTGTCTACTACATTATCATTTTTATACTATGGTAGTGTTACTTATTTAGCTAATAATGAAATAGATGATGCTACATTCGGTGGTAAAATGTTGACTGATTTGAGTTTCTCATATGACATTACTGATAAGATTGCATTCACTTTAGGATCGAGTAACCTATTTAATGTATATCCAGACACATTTGCTGATGTATATGAAGGAGGTCATCCTCAAGATAGAAATATTGACTTCGTAGGAAGATTCAAATATCCGTGGCAAACGACTCAATTTGGAATCGACGGCCGTAGATTTTTCACAAAAGCTAGTTTTAAGTTTTAAACAGATTTAGCATTTTATTTATGTGGTTCAGTCGAGATGATATAGGTCATTTTTCTGAACCACATTTTTTTGAGTAAAATGTGGTTCAGAGATTTCGAGATTTCAGAACACAGTGCTATTAAGAAAGGAAAAGTAAATCAACACAGCAGCAAATCAACCAGCCCACGAATGTGACCATAGCTAGACTGTCCTTCGTGTTTTTGCTACGCAAAGATCACTTGATCAACACAACAACAACAACAACAACGCGATAACTAAAAAATAAACAACTCTAAAAATGAATATACCAGATTTCAAAAATACGGAAGTAGCATTCTCATCTTATAGTGATCGGTCATTACGTAAGACAGCCAAAATGTTCCAATTAATGAACGCCCAATGGCTAGTTTCTCTGTCTTCATCATTGGGCCTTCTTGCTTTGAAGCTCAGGCTACCACTTGTAAAGCCAATAATAAGAGCGACTATCTTCGATCAGTTTTGTGGTGGAGAATCATTAGAAGAGGCAAAGCCGACGATTGCTGAACTGGCAAAATTTAAAATAAAATCGGTTATGGACTATGGGGCGGAGGGAAAGACTTCAATCGCGGATTTTGACTATTCTTACCAAGAAATAATGAATGCAATACAATTCTCAAAAGACGAAGATGATGTTCCTATTGTCAGTCTGAAGATAACTGGATTGGCTCCATTTAATCTTTTAGAAAAACTTCAATCTGGAACCGCGCTTTCACAAGAAGAGAATAATATTTTTAGTACACTAAAGGATAGATTATTCGAGATTGGTGCTCTTGCTCAAGAAAAAGGTGTAGGGATATTCGTAGATGCAGAGGAGAGTTGGATCCAAGATGCGATCGATGATTTAGCGAGTAGAATACAAATGGTATGTAACCGAGAGAAGGTCATTATATATAATACCTATCAGATGTATAGACATGATCGCCTTGAGTATCTCAAAGTTTCTCATAACCATGCGCTAAAAAATGAGTACTTATTAGGCGCCAAGCTAGTAAGAGGAGCTTACATGGATAAAGAACGAAGCCGAGCTGCCGAGCATGGTTACCAGTCACCAATTCAAGTAGACAAAGAAGCTACAGATAGAGACTATAATGAGGCAATATCGTACTGCGTTGAAAATGTCGAGTCGATTGCCAGTTTTAATGCCTCGCACAATGAAGATAGTAACATGCTACAAGCACAATTAATGGAGCAAAAAAATATAAAGACCAATCACCCGCATTTAAATTTTTGCCAATTGTATGGAATGAGCGATAACCTGACTTATAATCTAGCGCACAAAGGATTCAATGCGATGAAGTATCTTCCGTATGGAAAGATCAAAGATGTAATTCCATATCTTATAAGACGAGCACAGGAAAACACTTCGATCAGTAGCGAGATGGGTAGAGAATCTTTACTTATTAATAATGAGTTGATGAGGAGAGAGAGAGTAAAATAAAAATGGAAGTTAATTTCACTCTGATAGATCTCAATTAATGCAGATGAAATGAGTATTACGTCCTACTTCAAAGTTGCAATCCCATCCAACTTCGTTGCCAACTCATCAAGTGAAGTCTTCGTGTGAATCTTGATCAAAGCTTGCCTCACAGGAGCATATTGTTTGTGCATTGGGCATGGTTGATTATCATTACATTGGCTTAAACCCAATCCACATCCTACATAAATCTGATCACCATCTAAGACCTCAACGATCTGACGAAGATTGATTTTGATTCTGTCATCATCATTGATCCAAAACCCTCCATTAGGCCCTTTGATAGATTGCACTAAACCACTCTTGGATAGTTGTTGCATTATTTTACCCGTAAAAGCTTCAGGAGAATCGATAGCTTTGGCAATAGCCTTAATACCTACTCTTTCTTTTATTTGAGACTTATGTGCTATATGAAGCATAGCTCTAATCCCGTACTCACATGCTTTGGAAAACATCTTATTATTTTATCGTTAATAGGCAAATATAAGGATAAAATTATCTTTTATTCTTGTTTCAGAGCGATTTATGGTCGTTTTTTTTTCTTTATTAAATTTACTAGTATGATAATTACGCCAATAACTATAATTATGGAGCCTGCAACTATCATTTCATAGTAATATGTCATAATTCCCCATCCTTGCCATTGCATTAAACCTTGCAAAAAGAGTAAAACCTCTGTAAGGACAACACCGAAAATAAAAATGACTATACCAACAAAGCTAAGTGACCTAGCTTGTATTTTAGAAATCATACCAAAAGCAAATAGTGATAGACCAGCCAACATCAATAGATGTATGAATCCAATAACAAAATTCCTAATAGTGTATGAGACTTCGGCTAAGGCTGGAATTGCAACCAAAGATTGTATAAGAATCTTTAAGACCAATGCTAAAAGTGACACCATGAGAATATTGTAAATATGTGGGGTTAATGATTTTTTAATTGGAGACTTAACCTTTATTAGAAGTTTTATAAAAATCAGCAACGCAATCAATTGTATAATTACACCTACACTATTAATCATAAAAATTTCTAAGTACGGAGTCGACCAAGAAATAGCTAGCGCATAAGTCATCACAGTACCAATTAACAATGTCCAAAATAATAGACGACCTCTTTTGTAATCGATAATAATTTGTTGGGATTTTAGGATTGCAAAGACTATAGCTAACAGACCAAAAATGAACCAACCATTAAATTGAAAATGCAAGTAAAACTGAATAGAAGCATAATAGACAGCGGTACCTTTAAACCCTAAAGCCATTATAGGGCCAAGAGCCCAAGTTCCTAGCGTTGATAATACTAGAAAAAATAGACTTGTTTTCAAAAAAAGCTTTGGCAAAGGACCATGATCTGCTAAGCTGGGTTCTCGCCACACTTTGTATGCAAATAGATATGCTAAGACTATATGTAGTGTAGAAAACACAATAGATACTGATGCATAACCAATAAATGGAAAAGTGAATAACATACCAAGTACAGAAGCTTGTAAGCCCCAATAAAGCTTAGAATATTTTCTCCATTCTAATCGAAATGTATTAACTATTATGATATAAAATATACCAAAAAGCCATCCCAGTAGGGCTACATGAGAATGACCATGTTGTACATTTCGATAGTTGAACCATTCTGGCATTTCAAAAACAAATGCTGATCTCATTGCGAGACCAAAAATGGCGGCTACAACAAAAAAAACAACCGATACGATAATTGGCAATTTCAAAAAATCAGCTTTTGGTTGACTCATGGAATTATGATATTCTTTTAAAAAATAATATTAAAAAACGTATCTGCCATGGAATTAATGGTGGATACGTTTTTTATAATTTAGAAGACTTTGCTACTTAGGAATAATGCATTGAAGTGATTTAAAAGCGTAGGTTAAAATGATTTGTATCCCGTCAAGTCGGGACAGGTATGCTTGGTTATCAAGTT
>OJIO01001297.1_pt1 | contig 11402 bp, 7 predicted proteins | sample 1595621 | NCBI WGS metagenome assembly OJIO01 (sample SAMN05416776, study PRJEB24817) | seawater metagenome | isolation source: Sea water | place: Canada:Atlantic | collected 2013-07
TACGAGATTTCTGCCTGTCTCGTGGGCTCGGAGATGTGTATAAGAGACAGTTTGACATCAATAATATTCCTCTTAAAAAATATGATGATGATGGATTCTTTTATACATCAAAAGTAGCCTCCTTTCCTTCTAATCATCATGGTATTTATGATATGGCTGGGAATGTGTCAGAATGGACAAGTGATCCTGGATTTACTTTATTTTTTAAAGATTCAGAGTTCAAAAGACTTTCAACTGAAAGTGAAGTGGAAAGTGAAATCCAAATATTAATCCAAACCCCAAAAGATGATTCAGAGAACATTTATGTTGCAAAAGGGCGAGAGAAAAATATTGATAAACTTATTCATGATAAAAAAGTATTATCGAAAGGTGACATTAAGATTTGTAAAGGAGGCTCATGGGCATCTGGTTTAATCTATACACAATTTGGTGCCAAACAAGGATTCAACAAAGATTTTGCTTCAGCTAGAATTGGCTTTAGGGTAGCATTATCAGACGTTCCTGATGATTTAAAGAGATACTTTCCAAAAAGAAAGTGGAAACGATAAGAATAGTACTTATCTATTTTAGTAGCTTAACACTGAGGATTAGAGTCATTCGCTCTCTATCATTTATAGTCATACAAGATATTAAAATTCAAAATGGGCAGAATACTACTTTTATTATTTTTGGGTGCCATCTCTTGCACAGGTAACCAAACGGTTGATACCACTACGCCAAATGTAGTTATCATTTTTACGGATGACCAAGGTTATCAAGATGTTGGTTGTTTTGGAGCAACTGATATCAAAACGCCACATTTGGACCAAATGGCCAAAGATGGGATTCGCTTGACTGATTTCTACGCTGCACAAGCGGTGTGTTCAGCATCTCGAGCTGGTCTACTTACTGGTTGTTATCCAAATCGCTTAGGAATCCATGGAGCTTTTATGCCTAGCAGTAAACATGGGTTGAGTTTGTCTGAGACTACCATCGCGGAAATGTTGAAAGGTATCGGTTATAAGACTGGAGTTTTTGGAAAATGGCATTTAGGGGATCATCCTAAATTCATGCCCAATAATCAAGGGTTTGATGAGTATTTTGGCATACCATATTCAAATGATATGTGGCCATTTCATCCTCAACAAGGACCTATATTTAATTTTGACCCTTTACCACTATTTGAGAACGAAACTATCATTGATACCCTAGAAAACCAAGCTTCATTAACTACCCAAATCACAGAAAGAAGTATCGATTTCATAAAGGAAAACAATGAGCATCCTTTTTTCTTATATATCGCACATCCTCAGCCTCATGTTCCATTGTTCGTATCTGATAAGTTCAAGGGGAAATCAGAGAGAGGTTTATATGGTGATGTTATCATGGAAATTGATTGGTCAGTTGGACAGGTATTGGCTACATTAAATGAATATAATCTAGATGATAATACAATTGTAATTTTCACCTCTGATAATGGCCCATGGTTAAATTATGGTGATCATGCAGGATGTGCCTATCCATTAAGAGAAGGGAAAGGAACAGCACTAGAAGGAGGACAAAGAGAACCTTGTATTATTAAATTTCCCAAAAGAATAAAACCTGGAGGAGTAATAGATGTGCCTATGATGGCGATAGATATCTTACCAACTATTGCTGAAATCACAGGAGCAAAATTACCAGTTAATAAAATTGATGGTAAAAGTATCCGGGATATCTGGACTGGAGAATCTAATCAATCACCACATGAAGCGTATTACTTTTATTATCATGTAAATGAGCTTCATGGCATTAGATATGGTAAGTGGAAGATGTATTATCCACATAAATACAGATCACTAAATGGGCGCAAGGGTGGCAAAGATGGGCTTCCAGTTGACTATGACTATAATACGATCGACCAAATAGAACTTTATGATTTGTCCAAGGATATCAGCGAGACTACAGATGTAGCTAATGAATACCCTGACATCGTAGCCAAAATCCAAACACTAGGAAATGAAATTAGAAATGAACTTGGAGATTCACTCACTGATAAAATAGGAACAGGCAATAGACCAGTTGGTAAAATTGAATAAATAATTTAGATGACTTGTTTTCAGTAAAGTTGAATAACAATCTTGAGTGACAATTATGTCAAACAAAGTCTAGAGGTGTTCAATCCTGTACACAACGGACACTGCATGCCCAAGTTTTAGGATTTTCAAAACGGTTGACCTTCGTAGATCCACTGTTTACATAGCGATCATATGCAAGTACACTAGTGCTCTCCGTAGATGACCATATATCGGCCCCCGAAGATAATTCTAAGAATGATGATGTTCCATGATAACCTCCAGGTAGTATTGCAAAACCGCTACTTCCAAAGGCGCCGTTTTGATCGAGTGGCCCATTTGACCATAATGACTCATTAGTCGATAATTGACTGCCTTGGTCTGTACCTCTATTACCTGTACCATCGGCTTGAGATTGTGTCATACCCAATTCCATTTCTAATGTCTTCCATTCGGTATCCGTGGGCAGGTGCCAGCCTGTTGGGCATACACCTTGTGTGCCTTCCGTAGTTACATATTGCATCATCTCATCCCATTGATAGAGACCACCGTAAGTAGTACAGTTGGCACCATCGTTACTATAACAGTATTTCTCTATGATATCATTATCCGTCTGATTATCTGTGCTTGTGGTGCTATTTATCATAGTTCCAAAATTGAGATTCTCCGCCATCCATGTCTGAGTTCCGATAGTGACGGTTTTGTAAGTCTGATTGTCTCTAGTATCTAATAATAGACCGCCTCTTTGTGCATCTAATACGCTTTGCACAGGTATACCACTTGCCATAAGTTCTTCTTGTGTATATCCACTCTCCAACAATTTTTTGATCATAAATGGAGGCAGGTTTGGGCAGTCGCAGAGATGTTTTGCAAGCTCAAAATCGGAGGCTAGATTCCTAGTGGTATCAATAGGAGGAGGAGGGGGAGGCAAAGAAGCAACTGATCTTGTTCCAAGAGTGCCATCTGTATTTCGGGTGACAAGATTTTCTTCTGTATCATCGGAAGTCATTTCTGTGACTTTGAGCTCTCCTTGGATCTCTACTTGTTGAGAGTAGACGGTTTGGATGGTTAGTGTGATTAATAGTCCTAACATGATACCTTTTGCTAAAATTCTTCTCTTTTTCATTTTTACCTTTTTGATTTATTTTTAAGTATTGGTTTATTCAGGTGATGGTATGGTTGGTAGCCGTTCAGATGCTGTGATTTTTCTTCCTGTTTTTGCTTCAGTTGCTCCAGTGTTTTGAATAAGAATATCATATATTGTCACTGTGGAACTCATACTACGATTGTGAGTTTTATTCTATGCATCCAGCCGCTTTTGCGGTAAAGAGGTTGTAATTCTTAGCATGAAAGCCATCTGTCAAATCAATATAATTGCCCGCCTGATATAGTACGTCAGTTCCGCTTTTTCCTCTTATAATCCGGTCAGAGACAATGGTGTTAGATGCCTTATGGATTTGTTGACCAGAGTTAGTTCCTGCTGTTGGATCGTTTTCTTGGACGAGATTCAGATCAGTAGCACAACTTTTATATCTAGGGCTCCTCCATACACCTCTTCCGAAAGTTGCGGCATAGATATAGTTATTATTGATCTTAAGGTCATAGACAGGAACTCTTGGGAGATATGTGGAGAATGGTATCCATTCGTCCATTGTCGAATTTCGGTAGAATACTCCAAGCTCTGTTCCGATATAATAGCCATTTTCATTTACATGATCGTAGTAAATACAGTATACAGGTAGTTGTGTTATTCCTTGACTATATGATAGAAGTGTTACTCCTCCATCAACACTTTTAAGTATCTGACTCGAGTTATATCCTCTTCTTGTAATAAATACAACATCGCAACTGTCAGGATGTACAAGTAACCCCTTACCATGGTCAGCGCCAAAAGTTTCTCTTTTGGTCCAAGTAACATTGGCTGGACTATCATTAAAGTTTTCTGTCCATGCCAGACTATCCCCTTTGGCAAGGTAAAGTACATTTGGATCAGCTTCACATTGACTGATGGAGTTGACATTTAAAGATTTGGAAAATACACTATGGGACTCTGTAAATGTTGCACCATTATTATAGCTTACTTTAAGTTCATCGATGGCATGAATCATAACTTTCTTAGGATCATCAACGGCATAAACTATGGGGTCATGCCATTCTGTAGTTAATATATTTGTATAGTTCTGCATACCATCAGTGGACCTTACCTTATAATCTTGTGCAGAGGCAAACATAATATTTGGATTTGTAGGGTCTATGACACAATCTAATCCATCAGATCCTAATTTTCTAAACCCGGTATTATCTCCTAGATCCCAAAGCATAGTTCCATTGTCTTGTGTGCCGCCGATTATCTTAGTTTCATATATATCCAGATCAAAAAATTGTGTGCATATGAGCCCATTATTGATGCCATTATAAGTAGTGCTTTCTGGCGTTTTTACTGATATTCCGCCATCTGTGCATACATAGTGATTATCCCCTATATGAAACGAATTATGAATGTCTGCAAGTAAGTAGTTTTCTATTACATCAAAAGTCATCTCTCCATTGACCATCGAAGATTCAAAGAAGTCACCTGTTCCGAAGTATACTTTATCCTCATCATCTGGATCAACATCCAATGTGAAATTGTAATTACACTGATAGGTCATTATATCTGTTTTGGTTGTATCGTACATAATGTCCCAGATCAGCCCATTGTTAGGTGATTTATATAACCCATAGAATGTTTCAGCTTCGATGTTAGTTTTCGTAGCAACAGCATAGTAGATCACATTCTCATTGCTTGGAGCCATAGCTACCGCTGATCGAGTAAAATTTGATGTTGGAAGATTAACATGATTGATCTCTGTCCAAGTGTCGTTATCAACTCGTTTATAGATGCCAGAAGTGCTTGTTGCCCAAACTGTATTATTTTGATTCGTTTGATATTCTATGTCGAAGACAGTACTACCATCACCAAAAGTTTGATTACTATCATCTCCAGTCATAAGGTTAAATTTTATTATATTATGTAGTGAATCACTTCTTGCTATGAAAAACTCGTATTCGTTTGTTTTGCTTTGCAATAGCTTGTATCCGTAGGATAGGTTATAGGTAAAAAGTTTGTGTGCTACGGTCCATGTATCTCCTCCATCATAAGATTGATATATACCTTGTGTAGGAATAAATTTTGAATCAGCATCATCTGTTAAGGCTAATATATGGTTAACGTTATTATAATTTACAAAAGCACTGCAAAAGCGGTGCTTTTTTCACGATTCCTGCCCTTCTCAGCGGAGAAGTGAAGACTTTTTCTAGTTTTCTGTCTTTACCAAATGAGCCATCATATTCTTTAAGTCTGCTACTTCCTGACTCAGCTTTCTCAGTTTATTAAGTTCTGCTTCTTGGCTTGATATTTTATTTGTCAATTTTTCAATTTGCGCCTGTTGTTCCTGAATTCCCTTGATTAAAACAGGAATAAGGTCTGAATAGTAAACCCCTAGTCTTTTCGCAGGAACAGTAGTTCTTCGTCCAGTTCCTTCATCAGTTTGCCATTCTTTATCCACAACAACTTCCTTGATGACTTTCTTTAAATCTTGGGCTACAAGTCCGAGTTTTGTTCCCGATTCGACATCTCTTTTCCAGGAAAACGAAACCGGTTTTAAAAGCATAATTTCCTTTAGACCATAGGAGAGGTCGCGAATATTAGTTTTATCTCGTCGATCAGATGTTTGAATGGTTCCATTGACAGCAAAAACCTCGGTCCAGCGATAAGCACTAGTACCTAAACTTCTGAGGTTGTCTAATGCTGGTCTTAAGGTGGCGTTAAAATCTAAAATATAGCTACCTCCATCATTGATTGTTTCAAAAGTTCCAATTTTTAACTCTCCACCAATATGGAGCGTAGAAGTAGGAAAAGTAGTACCTATACCAACTCTTCCATTTTTTAAGACAGTCATTGCGTTCGATCTGCTACTAGACCCTGTGCCATTTCCTATTTCGAAAAGTGGACTGGAATCTACCCAGGAGCTTGCATCTCCGCCTCCTACATTATATCTACCTATTGCAGTGCTACTATACGATTGAGCTTGAACAAAATTTCCAATTGCAGTTGAATATAAAGCTTGCGCTTCAGCAAAATATCCTGCCGCGAAAGAGTAGTTTTCTTCTGCATCCGAATTATAGCCTAAAGCGGTACTTCCCAAAGCAAATGCATCTGTATTATAACCCATGGCCGTTGAATACCGTCCATTTGCATTTGAGAAATAACCTGAAGCAAAGGCATAATCGTTAGTAGCTTCTGTATATGTACCCATGGCAGTTGCTCCATAGCCTTGAGCTCTTGTATTGAATCCGGATGCAAATGAATATAACCCTATACTATCTCTGTTCCAATACGTGGCCGCTGCACCCGAACTAACCGTTCCTACTCTGAATGCATGCAAGTCAGGTAAGAACATAAGTTTGTCTCCTGAGCCCAGAGTGTCAATGCCAAATAATACGCGCATATTATTCCCTACATGCAACTCAGTTTTTGGGCTAATTTCCACACCTAATCCCAACTGGCCATCGCCTGTCAAGGTCATAAGATTACCGTTCGTTTCATTGTAGAAATTAAGCCTGTCATTTTTTGCATTAGAGGCAATATAAGCGGCAATAGTCCAGAAGTTGTTGTCATTTATATTGTCAAATCTTATCCGAGCATATTCGTTCGCCTCTTCATGCAAGAGTAATTGTGGATTGTCTAGCGAGCTGCTGCTGGATATTTCAAGCTTTCCTGAGGGATCAGCGGCGCCTATACCTACATTTTGGGATTCTGCAACTAGGCTTATAAAAAGAAAAATGCCTGTGAGATATAAGCTTAAAATTTTTTCGTGCTTCATAACATTATTTTAGTTGTATTTTGATAAAAGTCGTTAGAGGTAAGTTCGTGTTTCTACAGCTCAAATTGTCAATGAATGGCAAGTATTTTCTAAGATAAAGGATAAAGATTTTGATAACAACTACCAGTATATAGAACAAGAAAAAAACAGAGAATAGAAAGGACCTCCAAATTGACATCTAGTGTATTATCTAAACCTAGAATCTCAAATTGGCGATTTGGATTAGCAATATTTATCCCTACTCTGTCTGAAAGAAGATTGACTCCCGGTGTTTGGCAGAAGCATATTAGTTGTGATAGTATTAGGCTTGTTATTATTATTAACTTTCTCATAGACAATCATTTTAATTTTACTCAAAATTGGTTGTTATGAACTTTAGAACCAAGCTTAATGATTATTCAGTTATGATAGGTTAGTAATCCGTTATTTCTCTACCTGCCTGCTAAAAATTGATTGACGGCAGACTTACATGATCTTGAAATTGGCAGTGATGTACCATCTTTTAGAATGATTGACCCGGCCAGACCTTTGCGATAACTTTTGATGAAAGATGTATTGATCATATGAGATTGATGTATTCTTAAAAACTGATGATCGACCAAAATATTGGCAAAGTGTTTTAATGGTTTTGATACCATAAGCTTTTCACCATCTGCAAAAAAGAGGTGACAATAATTCGAATCAGCACTGAGATAGACTAGGTCTTTGACTTCAATGAATTCTGCTCCATCCAAAGTGGGGATAGCAAGCGTATAGTTTTCATTGTTACCAAATTTGAGGTTGTGCATAATTAATGCAAGCTTCTCCTCTATATCATGAGATGCTTTTTTGTCTTTTGCTTTTTGGATAGCGGTGATTAGCTTTTTCGGATCTACGGGTTTTACAAGATAGTCCACTGCACTAAATTCGAAGGCGCGAACTGCATACTTATTAAATGCAGTGACAAGAATCAAATCGAAATCTTTGTAATCTAGCTTTTCAAGCATAGTGAAAGCATTCATTCTTGGCATCTGTATATCAGACATTACGAGATCTGGTTTTAGCTCATTAATGTATTTGATGGCATCTTCTGGTGTGGTAACTGATTTTATTATTTCCACAGATGGACAATGCGTATTTAGATCATAGATTAGTGATTCTAATGCCATCATTTCGTCGTCGATCAATATCGTCTTCATAAACTAGGTTTTGATATTTGGATTTTAATTTCTGTTCCTTGGGGTATTTCATTTTCCACTTTGTCAAGGATCGTCACTTCTATATCATGTTGCCTGATTAGAGCATTAAGTTTGATTCTATCGATAGACATAGAGCTGCCTTTGGCATTGTGTTTATATTCTTTGTTTTCATCATTGATTTTCGCTGAAGCAATTCTTCCAATGCCATTATCCTTTATAGATATAATAATATCATTTTCTTTTCGATAAACGGATAATTTTAGATATCCTTTCTTATCAATAAGTGGCATGATTCCATGCCATAGACTATTTTCTAAATGCGGCTGCAGGATCATAGGAGGTAATGATATAAGATCTAGTTCTATTCTATCCTCAATCTCTATTGAATAATCAAATCGATCCATAAATCTTAGTTTTTCCATTTTGAGATACTGCTCAGAAAATTCTATTTCTTCGGATAGAGGTACTTCTTGTTTGTCGCTCAGATCAAGAACATTTCGAATCATTGATGAAAAGAGTAATAAATACTCTATAGCTTGTGGGTTTTCATTTTTCTGAATTAGCCTTTTGATGGAATTGAGACTATTAAATATGAAGTGAGGGTTTAGTTGTGCTCTTAGTGCTTTTAACTCAAGTTCGGCTATTTTTTTCTCTGTTTTGGATTTTGATAGGGCTGACCGGACTCTCCATTTATATAGACAATAGAGGGATAAGATTAGAACTCCTAAAAGAAAGGCAAAAAATAATTTGGTCTTCCACCAAGGAGTCTTAATGATAAATGTACTTAATGTCTTAATTTCTGAAATTTTTGGGCCTTCGACTCTGACCTTGAACTCATAGTCGCCATAGGGTAAATGTGGATAGAATACAGACTGGTCGTTACCTTGATAAACCCAATTATTATCCCATCCTTCTAATTTCGTATAGAATGATAATTGATTATAGGGACCAAAGTAAATGGTATTCCAAGTGAAATTTATGGTACTTTCTTTTGATGATAGACGAAGTGATGAATCGATCATTTTTGATTTATTCGCAACATCTATGGATGTTAATTGGATATCGAGTAATTCATATTTTTTCTGATTTTTATCAATCTTGATAAATGAATTTTCTGTAGAAGTAAATAGGAAATCAGTCGTGATATAGATGGGTTCATCCATTTTGGAAAAGTTATATTTTCCGTCTAAGCTATATATTATTTTCTCACTCTTTGTGTCGAATCCTTTAATTCCAGAATATACAGACATCCAAATAATGCCATTCTCATCGATTGTTGATTGTTCAGCTGTAAAGTGTTTATCCTTTTCTAAAACAGATTTAGAAATATATTTACCATCTGTTTTTTCGTATGTAAATTTTGATATTCCATCATATGTATTTGCCAACCATAGCACGCCATTCACTTCATGTAGTCCAGTAATATTTGAAATGCCATTAATTTCGATGAATTCTGAATTTCCAGATTTTCGATCTATTATGAATATGTATTGTGCTCCGTAAAGGTAGATCATAGAGTCCTTGCCAGTACTGAGGTCATGCCCAGGATAAGGGAATTTTTTTATTTCTTTTGATGGAATAGGATAGGATACTTTTTTATTTCCATTTTTATCATAGATTACTATTTGGTCACTATACGAAACTATGTATTCATTCTCTTTACATAAGAAATCATAATATTCCGTTCTTTTTTCTAGTTCTATTTCTTCTGTTTTCTTTGTGGATGCATTATATTTAATCAAGATTTTATCTGACTTAGGATAGAGATATTGATTTGTAAACTTGTCATACGTAATTTTCCATTTTGGACCGTCAAATGCAGTAATAATACCTTTAGTAATTTCTGAGATTGTGTTTTTGTACGCATTCTTACCTCCAATGAAGTAGGATATATTATTGCCTTTATTATCAGGAATAGCCCAAAAGATAGATCGAGAATTAAGTTGGGGAATCAAAATTTCTTCAAATGGCTTGACAGATAACTTGGTCAGGCCATCATTGTTTGATAACCAAAAATTACCATCCTTATCTTTGAATACACCAGTGTATTTCATCCCTAGACCATCTACTTGGAATTCACGAAAAGACTTCTTGTTTAGATCATAAGATACGAGGTAACCACTATGGTTCGTAATAATTAGAGTCGAGTCATTTAAGAATTCTAGATCAGTATTGATCATATATGGTCCGACATCCAGAATCAGTTCGTTGCTTATGTATAGTTGGTCTAATTCTTCATTTCTAGTGTCAAATTTTAAAGTGCCGACTCCCCATGTAGACAGTAGATATTCAAATTCATTCAATTGAGTGATATTATGAATTTGATACAAGTACTCCCTATATTTTTTTAGCAAATATGAATGGATGAGTTGTTTTTTCTTAGTGTCAAATTTTGTAATCCGCATTTTGCCTCCAATAACTAGGGTATTCGGATTTGTTTTATCTCGTATTATTGACCTAGACGCCTTTGGTGAATGGTGATTGTGTTTGTGTTCTAATCCTGGTGTCAAATCATAATATCTCCATGTATACGATTCTAAATCATACTCATGCAGTCCTATATATGATGTTATGTATAGTGATGTTCCGACTTGAATGATATCAGTAAATTCGTTAGAACTCTCTGTTAGAAAATGAGAACAGCCATCCATACAGGATATAAATTTGTCTATCTTTTTATCATATTTGAATAAACCTTCCTTACCTGAGACAAATAAGCCTCCGTTTTCAGTAACGTAAGATGCGTGCATTTCAGGACTGGTAAAAGTTGTACTGTCATTTGGGTTTCCTGAGTATATCTTGAATTCATTACCATCGAATCGATTAATTGCAGAAAGAGAATTTACCCACAAGTAGCCTGAACTGTCTTGAACAACTTGCCTTTTAGGACCATCAGACATACCCTCTGATGGGCCATAATTTGTCACCTGATATTGCTGACCATTTAAGAATAATGGAACAATAAATAATACTGTGATCAGGATTTTATGCAAAGAATTAATCAATATTTTTGTTTTCTATACTTCAATATACAATATCGTAATATTAAAGGCGATTGTAGCAAATGTTGACTATGCTGCATACTTGAGTTAGTATTTGGTTGTAGAATAGAGAGGAGCGATATTTTTTCGAATATTTGTTATAGTTTATAGTAGCTAGCTTGGTTCACAATTTCATCTAAAAAAAAGCTACCGCAAACAATTTGTTACGGCAGCTTTTTTAATTTCTAAAATAGTCTTTATTCCTACTTCTTCAATATTTTCATTCCTATGTTCAAGAGCTGTCTCTTATACACATCTGACGCTGCCGACGAAGAGGATAGTGTA
>OJIO01001305.1_pt1 | contig 11328 bp, 8 predicted proteins | sample 1595621 | NCBI WGS metagenome assembly OJIO01 (sample SAMN05416776, study PRJEB24817) | seawater metagenome | isolation source: Sea water | place: Canada:Atlantic | collected 2013-07
CTAGAATACCTCTCCACAAATTACTTAAAGAAAACCCTTGGCTTGGAATTATTTCTGTTGTAACTTCTGGTGTTGTTTGTGAAAACATTGAAACTGAAACAAGACAAAAAACAATAACTAATATTTTTTTCATAATATCTTTGGGATTTAAGAGCGCTTACTAATTTCGTCTCGGAGTTTTGCAGCCAATTCGTAATTTTCATTCGCAACTGCAGCATCTAATTCTTTATATAATTCTTTTAATGATTTATGCTCTTTGGTTTCTTCAGAAGTTTCTGAAATAATTTCTGCCATTAAATCATCTGTATCTAATTCTGGTTCATCTAAAGATAATTCATCTTCTGCTTTTAAATAAATTCCTGCTTTATCTAAAATAGTTTCATAAGTATAAATTGGTGCTTTAAATCGAACAGCAATTGCAATTGCATCAGAAGTTCTTGCATCAATAATCTCTTCTACTCCATCTTTCTCTGAAATTAAACTTGAAAAGAAAACACCATCCACCAATTTATGAATGATAACTTGTTTGATATTTATCAAATATCTATCAGCAAATGTTTTAAATAAATCGTGTGTTAACGGTCTTGGTGGTCTTATTTCTTTCTCTAAAGCGATGGCAATAGATTGGGCTTCAAAAGCACCGATTATAATAGGTAATGTTCTTTCCCCATCAATCTCACTCAAAACTAAAGCATAAGCTCCTGTTTGTGTTTGACTATAAGAAATTCCTTTAATTGTTAGTTTTATTAAACTCATTTAGTTTTATCTACGTAAAAGAAAAAAGGCTGTCTAAATTGGCAAAACCTAATTTTAGACAGCCCTTTTGTGGGCACAATTTACTAAAAATATTGAGTTGAATTCTAATTTATTTTAAAAGAAAAATATCTAAACTCTCAATTAATCAATAATCTTAATTTATAATTCCACTATGATTGTTTAAAAGCTTTCAACTTTTCTATCAAAGTTGGTACAACTTCAAAAGCATCACCTACAATTCCGTAATCTGCAGCTTTAAAGAAAGGTGCTTCTGGATCTGTATTAATTACAACTTTTACTTTCGATGCATTAATTCCTGCTAAATGCTGAATTGCTCCAGAAATTCCAATTGCTATATATAAATTAGACGCTACAGGTTTTCCTGTTTGCCCAACATGTTCACCGTGCGGTCTCCATCCTAAATCAGAAACTGGCTTAGAACAAGCTGTTGCTGCTCCTAAAACCTCTGCTAACTCTTCTATCATTCCCCAGTTTTCAGGACCTTTCAAGCCTCTTCCTGCAGAAACAACAATATCAGCATCAGCAATTGTTACTTTTCCTGTTGCTTTATCAACACTTACAGATTTCACACCTAAATCAGCATCAGTTATCTGTGCATCAAAACTTTCTGTGGTTCCACTTACTGGATTTTCATGAACACCAAATGAATTCTTTGCTAAACCAATAATTTTTACATCCGTTGAAATAATCGTATTAGAAAATGCTTTATTTGAAAATGCTTTTCTTTTTACAGTGAATGGACTTGTAGAACTTGGCAATGCAACAACATTTGATGCATAACCTGCTTCTAAATTTACTGCAACCATTGGCGCTAAATACAATCCATCAATACTAGAGTCTATAATTACAGCACTAGCATTTTCTTTTGAAGCTATTTGTTTTAACACAGAAGCATATGCTTTAGCGTTAAAAGTTGTAATTTGATCATTAGAAACTGAAACTACTTTTTCTGCTCCGTAAGTATATAATTCTGATGCATCCGCTACATTAATTGTAACCGCTACAACATTAGAACCTAATTGTTCTGCTACTTTTTTTCCGTAAGAAACGACTTCAAAAGCAGATTTTTTAAATTTTCCTTCCGATGAATCGGCAAAAACTAAAACTGACATATATTTTGTTTTTTATCTAAATAATTATTTTTAAGAATCTGAATCAAGTTCAGAATGATTTAATTTTAAATTAAATCACTTTTGCTTCATTATGCAATAAGTTAATTAACTCATCTAAATTATCTGCAGCTACTAATTTCACAGCTCCTTTTGCCGATGGTTTCTCAAAAGAAGTAGTAGCTGTTTGTGAAGAAACCTCAACAGGTTCTATAACTAATAATGGCTTTTTACGAGCCATCATAATTCCTCTCATATTCGGAATTCTCAAATCTTTTTCTTCAACCAATCCTTTTTGACCAGCAATTATTAATGGTAAATTTGTTGAAATTTTCTCATTTCCTCCATCAATTTCTCTAGATGCAGTTGCAGCATCTCCGTCAATCTCTAAACCAATACATCCATTTACAAAATTAAAGTCTAAGATTGAAGCTAACATTCCAGGAACCATTCCTCCATTGTAATCAATAGATTCTCTTCCAGCTAAAACTAAGTCATAATCACCGTTTTTAACAACTTCTGCAATTTGCTTTGCAACAAAAAAACCATCTAAAGCTTCTGTATTTACTCGAATTGCATCATCCGCACCAATTGCCAACGCTTTACGTAAAGTTGGTTCTGTAGTCGCATTTCCAACATTTACAACAGTTACAGTTGCTCCTTGCTTTTCTTTAAACCACATTGCACGTGTTAAACTAAATTCATCGTATGGATTAATTACAAATTGAACTCCGTTTGCATCAAACTTTGTATCATTTTCTGTAAAATTAATTTTTGATGTGGTATCAGGTACATGACTGATACAAACTAATATTTTCATCTATTTCTATTTTTGAAAATTATTTCATTATTTACGGCACGAATTTATGACTTTTTTTTCAATTTGTTATGCATGCATAGTAAATATTTCTACTATAATTTCAATAAAATCAAAAAGCAACAAAAAAATAGCTATTTCGTCTAATAAATATATGTGATACTATTTATTTTTATATATTTTTGCTTCACTCAATTTAAGAAAAATTAAAGAATGAAAACAGTTCAGTTTAGAGAAGCGATTTGTGAAGCAATGAGCGAGGAAATGCGTAGAGATGAAAGTATTTATTTAATGGGTGAAGAAGTTGCCGAATATAACGGAGCTTACAAAGCAAGCAAAGGAATGTTAGATGAGTTTGGTGCAAAAAGAGTAATTGACACTCCTATTGCTGAACTTGGTTTTGCAGGAATTGCAATTGGTTCTGCCATGAATGGCAACAGACCAATTGTAGAATACATGACTTTTAATTTCTCTTTAGTTGGAATTGATCAAATTATAAACAACGCTGCAAAAATTAGACAAATGTCTGGTGGGCAATTTAATTGCCCTATTGTTTTTAGAGGACCAACTGCATCAGCTGGTCAATTAGGAGCAACACACTCACAAGCATTTGAAAACTGGTTTGCAAACACACCTGGTTTAAAAGTAATTGTCCCATCAAACCCATATGATGCAAAAGGGCTTTTAAAAGCTGCAATTAGAGATGATGATCCAGTTATTTTTATGGAGTCTGAACAAATGTATGGTGATAAAATGGATATTCCGGAAGGAGAATACATATTACCAATTGGTGTTGCAGAAATAAAAAGAGCAGGAACAGATGTAACAATAGTTTCTTTCGGAAAAATTATAAAAGAAGCTTATAAAGCTGCTGAAGAATTAGCAAAAGAAGATATTTCAGTTGAAATTATTGATCTAAGAACAGTTCGTCCGATGGACCATGATGCCATTTTAGAATCAGTTAAAAAAACAAACAGATTAGTTGTTTTAGAAGAAGCTTGGCCATTTGCCAGTGTTGCTTCTGAAATCACATATAGAATTCAAAATGAAGCGTTTGATTACTTAGACGCTCCAATAAAAAGAATTACAACCGCAGACACTCCTGCTCCATATTCGCCAGTTTTATTAGAAGAATGGTTACCAAACCATAAGGATGTTGTTAAAGCTGTTAAAGAAGTTTTGTATATTTAGAAAAATTAAAATCATTTAAAATCCTTTTTACCATTTAAATTAAAAAGGATTTTTTTTTGCCATGAAAACATTCATACCTGTTTTATTATTTTTTACCTTTTTTGTGTGTAATGCGCAGGTTAAAATTTCTGGACAAATATTAGATGTAAATAACGAACCACTTCCTTTTGTAAATGTTTATTTTAAAAATTCAACAAACGGTGTAGTAACAAATCTTGATGGAAGATTTCAATTAACCTCGCCAATAAAACGCGGAAAGATAGAAATTTCATTTGTTGGTTTTGAAACCCTTTCTTTGAAATACAACCCTAAAAAAACGTATTTCAAAATCACCTTAAAAGAGGCAAGTAATGTTCTTGATGAAGTTATTATTGTATCCAAACCTAAAAAGCGTCTTCGAAAAAAAGAGAATCCTGCTTATAGAATTTTGAAAGAAGTTTGGAGTAGAAAAAAGAAAAATGGTTTAAAGCTTGTAAAAGCGTATCAGTTTAAAAAACTACAAACTACAGAAGTTGGTTTGAATAATTTAGATTCGCTTTTCTTAAAAAATGTTTTCAAAAAAGAGTATAAAAAAGTACTAGAACAGTTGCCACCAAATGAAGATGGCATTAATTATTACATTCCGCTTTTTTTAAGTGAAACTGTAAAAAATGTTTTTGGAAACAATGAACTTAATATTGAAAGAGAAGATATCGAAGCAGAAAAACAAGATGGTGTCAATAAAGATGGATTTGTTTTCGAAAGAATGTCTAACACTTTTAATGATATTGATATTCATAAAAATAATATTGAAATATTAAGAAAGTCATTTGTAAGCCCGATTTCAACAACTGGCTTTGAAACATATGATTATGTTTTACACGACAGTATTACTGTGAATAATAAAAAAACGTATTCAATTTATTTTTTCCCAAGAAGAGATGGAGATTTAGCTTTTGAAGGATTTTTATGGGTTGCTGACAAAAATTTTTCTGTCACAAAAATTAAAATGAAAATCAATAAAGACATCAATCTTAACTTTGTTAGAAAACTGTCTTTTGAAAAAGAATTTACCATAAAAGACGACAGTATTTACTTACCTAAAACTGATATTTATTCTGGAGACTTCACTCTTACCGATAAAGATGATGCCAATAAAGGTTTAACCATAAAGAAAACAAGCTCGTATTCTGATTACATTTTTGACAAAAAATTAAATGACGAATTTTATTCTGGAGAAATATTAAGGTTCAAACCAAAACAATTTGATCAAAACAAAGTGTATTGGGATAGCATTAGTAAGTCCAGTTCAAAAAAAGACACTTACAAGCTGATTCATTCAGTAAAAAATCAAAAGAAAATAAAACAAATAAGCAGTGTTTTAAACACAGCTTCAACCGGTTATTTTAACCTTGGAAGCAATATTCAATTTGGGCAGTATTGGAATACTATTGTAAGAAACAGTGTAGAAGGATTAAAAATAAAACTTGGTTTTAGAACATTTACAACAACAGATGATCGATTTAGACTAAGTGGATTTGTTGGCTACGGAACGAAAGACAAACGCTACAAGTTTGGAACAGAAGCCAAGTATTTAGTAAGCTACAAACCAAGAATTGCAATTGGCGCATCCTATTTAAAAGACATTGAACAATTAGGTGGGAAATTATTAAACACAAACGGATTAAACGCAAATGTTTTTGATCCGAATGCTTTGTTTTCTAGAGGAGAAAACTTTTTTTTATCACACGTTAGTAGATCCGCTTTAAAGTTTGATATTGAGCTTAAAAAGAATTTACATTTTGGGATTTCGGCAGCACATAGTGTTATTAAAAGTGCGTCACCTAAAGATTTTACCGTAGATTATTTAGACGACAATAATAATATTCAATCTGAAGTTACTGATGTAAGTACAGATATTTATATTGCTTATACACCAGGAAGATTTGAATATGGTTTTGGTGTAGAACAAAAAATGGGAAGAAACATTTTTCCTTCTATAGTTTTAAATTATAACAGAGGTTACAAAGGATTTTTAAATGGTGATTTTAATTATGATAAAATTCAATTTAAATATAGCCAACCAATTTTATTAGGAAAATTAGGATTAATGATTGCTACTGTTGACGGTGGAAAAACATTCGGAAAAGTGCCAATTACTTTATTAAGTCCTATTCCTGCAAATCAAACGTATTGGCTCACAAAGAATACTTTTTCATTAATGAATTATTACGACTTTGTAACAGACACTTATTTATCTGGACATTTCGAACATCACTTTAATGGTTTTATTTTAAACAGAATGCCTTTAATCAAGTATTTAAAATTAAGAAGTTTAGTTACTTTTAAAACTGTTTATGGAACTATTTCTGACGAAAACATTGCCATTAACAAATCTAACATCACCTATGCAGCGCCAACAGATAAATTATATTATGAGTATGGAGTTGGATTCGAGAACATTGGTTACGGAGATATTCGTCCATTAAGAGTCGATTTTATTTGGCGAGGAAAACACACAAGTGTAAACGGTTTACCTTCTCCAAAATTCGCCGTTAGAATTGGCATAAAAGCTGGATTCTAACTAGAATAAATATCCTTTCTTTTTTAGCTTAAAAACTTCAAAATATCACTACTTTTGTCGACCGATAAAAAAGACAAATAAATGACTGCAAAAGAAAGAAAAACAGTAGATGTTTTAATTGAAATTCCAAAAGGGAGCAGAAACAAATACGAATACGATTTTGAATTAGGTAAAATTCGCTTTGACAGAATGTTATTTTCATCAATGATGTACCCAGGTGATTACGGATTTATTCCAGAAACTTTAGCTTTAGATGGCGACCCATTAGATGTTCTTGTTTTAGGGTCTGAACCAACTTTTCCAATGTGTGTAATGGAAGTAAAACCAATTGGAGTTTTCCATATGGCTGATGAAAAAGGACCAGATGAAAAACTAATTTGTGTACCAACAACAGATCCAATTTGGAATAGTTATAACGATTTATCAGATTTAAATCCACATAGAAAAAAAGAAATTACACATTTTTTTCAAGTTTATAAGGATTTAGAAAAGAAAAAAGTAGACATTGGAGATTGGGGAAATGCTGAAGAAGCATTCACTATTTTAGATAAATGTATCGAACGTTATGAGAATAGCGAGCATAAAACTAACGGGAATTTCACAATTTAAATCCCGGAAATTTACCGTAAAACATAAAAGCCTTACAATCTATTTGTAAGGCTTTTTCATTCTGTTTGATTTTAGTACCTTTACGCCCGTTAAAAACTAATCAAAATAAAAAAGAATATGGAATCAATGATGATTTACATGCCAATAGCTTTGGCAGCATTAGGATTAATTTACATGTTAATCAAAAAATCTTGGGTAATGAAACAAGACGCAGGTGATGGAAAGATGAAAGAAATTTCTGACCACATCTACGAAGGAGCCCTTGCTTTTTTAAACGCTGAATATAGATTGTTAGCAATATTTGTAGTAATAGTAAGTGTTTTATTAGCCGTAGTATCATTTGTAGTTCCAACTACACACTGGTTAATAGTAGTTGCCTTTATTTTTGGAGCAATTTTCTCTGCTTACGCAGGAAATATTGGAATGAAAATAGCAACAAAAACAAATGTTAGAACAACACAAGCTGCTAGAACTAGTTTACCAAATGCTTTGAAAATCTCTTTTGGAGGTGGAACCGTAATGGGATTAGGTGTTGCTGGTTTAGCTGTTTTAGGTTTAACAGGATTTTTCATCATATTCTACAACTATTTTATGGGTGGAGCTGATGGAACTTTTTCTGTAGATAATATGACTATCGTATTAGAAACGTTAGCTGGGTTTTCATTAGGGGCTGAATCTATTGCATTGTTTGCAAGAGTTGGTGGAGGAATCTACACAAAAGCTGCAGATGTAGGAGCTGATTTAGTTGGTAAAGTAGAAGCTGGAATTCCAGAAGATGATCCTCGTAACCCTGCAACAATTGCAGATAACGTAGGTGACAATGTAGGAGATGTTGCAGGAATGGGAGCAGATTTATTTGGATCATATGTTGCAACAGTATTAGCAGCAATGGTTTTAGGAAATTATGTAATTAAAGACATGGGCGGAAGTATTGAAGATGCTTTCGGCGGAATTGGACCCATCTTATTGCCAATGGCAATTGCTGGTGTAGGAATCATTATTTCTATTATTGGTACAATGTTGGTGAAAATTAAAAGTAACGACGCAAAAGAATCTCAAGTAATGAGAGCTTTAAATATTGGTAACTGGACATCTATTGTTTTAGTTGCTATATCTTGTTTTGGTTTAGTAACTTGGATGTTACCAGAAACAATGAACATGAATTTCTTTGGAGAAGGCGTACAAGAAATTTCTTCAATGAGAGTATTTTACGCAACACTAATTGGTTTACTTGTTGGTGGAGCAATTTCTTCTGTAACTGAATACTATACTGGATTAGGAAAACCTCCAATCTTAAAAATTGTGCAACAATCTTCTACTGGAGCTGGAACAAATATTATTGCTGGTTTAGCTACTGGAATGATTTCTACATTCCCTTCTGTATTATTATTTGCTGGTGCAATTTGGGCTTCTTATGCTTTTGCAGGATTTTATGGAGTTGCTTTAGCTGCTTCTGCTATGATGGCAACAACAGCTATGCAATTAGCGATTGATGCTTTCGGGCCAATTTCTGATAATGCAGGTGGAATTGCTGAAATGAGCGAACAAGAACCAATCGTTAGAGAACGTACAGATATTTTAGACTCAGTTGGAAATACAACTGCTGCAACCGGAAAAGGTTTTGCAATTGCTTCTGCTGCTTTAACATCATTAGCATTATTTGCTGCGTATGTAACTTTTACTGGAATTGACGGAATTAACATTTTTAAAGCACCAGTATTAGCAATGCTATTTGTTGGAGGAATGGTTCCTGTTGTATTCTCTGCATTAGCAATGAATGCTGTAGGAAAAGCTGCTATGGAAATGGTTAATGAAGTAAGACGTCAGTTTAGAGATATTCCTGGGATTATGGAAGGAACTGGAAAACCAGAATATGATAAATGTGTGGCGATTTCTACTGAAGCTTCATTAAGAGAAATGATGTTACCAGGTTTATTAACAATCGGATTTCCATTAATTATTGCTTTTGTTCCAATGTTATTTGGAATGGACAACTTAGCTATTGCTGAAATGTTAGGTGGTTATATGGCTGGAGTTACTGTTTCTGGTGTTCTTTGGGCAATCTTCCAAAACAATGCTGGAGGTGCTTGGGATAACGCTAAGAAATCTTTTGAAGCAGGAGTTGAAATTAACGGAGAAATGACTTACAAAGGTTCTGAAGCTCACAAAGCTGCGGTAACTGGAGATACAGTTGGGGATCCTTTTAAAGATACTTCTGGACCATCAATGAATATCTTAATTAAATTGACTTGTTTAATCGGGTTAGTGATTGCACCAATTTTAGGTGGTCATTCTTCGGATGCTGATCATGCTGAAAATATAAATGTAAATGTTTGGGTTGATGCTGATGGAAAAAAGCAAAAGGTAAAAGGAAACTTTACATTTGTTGCAGATAAAAACATAAAAAATCAATCTAATGAAGTAAAAGTTGAAATGGAAAAAGTAGAAGGTGATTTATACACTGCAACTGTTACAGCTATTACTACTATTGATGGAAAAAAAGTAAAAACTGTCAAAGGCATTAAAGGAACTAAAGCTGAAGTTAAAGCTAAAATTGACGAGTTGTATGGTGATAAAGATGGTAAACATAAAATGAAGAAAATAATTAAAGAAGAAAATTAATTTCTAAATTTAACACATAAAAAACACCTCAATTGAGGTGTTTTTTATTTTAGTACAAATTTTATTTTATCATTCGTTGTCTTTTGTGATAATACATTTATCCCTTCTTCAGAAAGCTGTAAGATCCTTGGATAACCTCCGGTAACTTGACAATCTCTCATTAACACAATGACTTTTCCAGACGGAGTTAACTGAACCGTCCCCGGCAAAACTCCAGAAGTTAAAATGGGCTCTAATTGGTTTTCTAATAACTCTTCTAACCGATAACCTACTCTATTGTTATCGTTAGAAATTGTAAATATATTTCTTGTTAATTGTTCTTGCTGGATTTTTGACAACAAATCAAATTCTGGCCCTAAAGTACACTCTATAAGTTTTGCTTTAAAATAATTATCATCAATTTTGATCTTTGATAACGTCTTTTTATTTTCTAATTGAAAAGCATTTGTACTTAATATGTCTCCTTTTTTAAGGATAGAACTATTGGTAATTCCTTTATAAAAACTTTTACTTTCCAGCATTTTTTTAGCTGAAATTCCGCCTCGAACACACAAATAAGTTCTAACTCCAAATATCTTTTTTCCAAAAGACAAAACGGCGCCTTTTTCTACTTCAACAACCGAATGCATTTCTATCGAACTACCGTCTACTTCTGGACTAAAATTTGCTCCAGTTACACAGATTTTTAACTTCTCATTAAACTTAAATTTACCTCCTCCAAAAGTAATTTCAATTACAGCGTCGACTAAATCATTATTCAACAATTGATTTCCTATTTTTGTAGCGTAGGAATCCATAACTCCAGAAACAGGAACACCAATATTCGCAAATCCTGGACGCCCAAAATCTTGAACTGTTGAATATATTCCTGGGTTTAAGACTGTAATCATTTTACCTGTTGTATTTGATAAGAATTATTTTCAACTTGATCTTTAATTTGTTGATATTCTTCTAAAGAAACACTTTCAAAAGTAATTTCATCACCAGCTGAACCAAAACAAGGATGCTCATTCTTAATATCAAAAAAAGAAATTGGAGAATTTCCAATGATATTCCAACCACCAGAACTTTCATTTGGATAAACACCTGTTTGATTTCCACCAATTGCTACTGCTCCTTTAACTACATTTAACCTTGGAGTTCCTTTTCTCGGGATTATAATTTGCTCATTCAATCCGCCTAAATATAAAAACCCAGGTAAAAAACCGATAAAATAAACTGTGTAAACTGCTTCTGTATGTAAGTTGATAATTTCTTTTATACTTAGTTTTAAGTCCTTTGAAATATATTCTAAATCGACTCCAAAAGTTGCGTCATAACAAACTGGAATTTTCCAGTGAGTTTTTTTTATTTCAGTTAACACCTCCTTGTTTTGGTATAAATCATGAAGAGATTCAATTTTTGAAGCTAAGTCTTCAATTAGAAAGTGATAGACCAATAAAATCGAATTGTAACCAACTATACAATCCTTCAATTGAATATTTTTCTCTATTTCATTTTTAAAATATAGAATATCGCATAAAATTAATTCATTAATTTGTGAAGGCCATTCTATTAAAATAGCGCTATCTCCAAAAAGTTTATATGTAGGCTGTCTCTTATACACATCTGACGCTGCCGACGAAGAGGATAGTGTAGAT
>OJIO01001307.1_pt1 | contig 11326 bp, 6 predicted proteins | sample 1595621 | NCBI WGS metagenome assembly OJIO01 (sample SAMN05416776, study PRJEB24817) | seawater metagenome | isolation source: Sea water | place: Canada:Atlantic | collected 2013-07
TGCAATTTTTTCATCTTCTTTTAGTTGAAGAATTAGTTTTTCTACAGAATCAAATTTCTCTTCATCTCTCAAAAAATATAAAATTTCTATCGTTAAATTTTGATTGTATAAATCTTTTTCAAAATTAAAGAAGTGCACTTCAATTGTTTGATGTTTTCCTTCTAAAGTTGGTCTAAAACCAATATTCATCATTCCGAAAATAGTGTTGTTATCAATTTTAGATTTTACAACATAAACCCCCATTTTTGGAATCAATTTATAATCTTCTTTAATACTAATGTTTGCTGTTGGGAAACCAATTTTACCACCTAATTGTTTGCCGTTAACAACAGTTCCGTTTAACATAAAATGATAACCCAAATATTTGTTAGCGGTTTTTATGTTTTTGTCTGATAATGCTTTTCTAATTTTTGTTGAACTTACAGATACATCATTAATGTCTTGCGCAGGAATTTCTTCAACTTCAAAATTATACAAATGACTATACTCTGTTAGTTGTTCTAAATTCCCTTCACGATTTTTTCCAAAATGATGATCATAACCAATAATTAATTTAGATGTATTTAATTGATTCACTAAAATTTTTCGAACAAAATCTAAAGCAGTTAATCTAGAAAACTCAATACTAAAAGGGTGAATAATTAAGTAATCTAATCCAGTTTTTGATAATAATTCTGCTCTTTCATCAATTGTATTAATTAATTCTATGGATGCATTTTGTTGCAAAACCATCCTTGGATGTGGGAAAAACGTTAATAAAACAGATTTTTTTCCTAATTTTTTAGCAGTTTCGACAACTTGTTCTATTATTTTTTGATGACCAATATGAACACCATCAAAAGTACCAATAGTAACAACTGTATTTTCTGTGTGATTGTAATTAGAAAGTGAATGAATTATTTCCAAAGTGAGATTAATTTTTGCAAAGTTACAATTAGATTCAAACAAAAACCGCTTGAGTTTAGATAAATCTTTTTTTGTTAATAAACGGCTGTTTAATTTAACAAAACTTTAATTTTATTAGTAGTTCTTTAACAAATTCAAAAAAAATTGTACTTTGCAGATTAGATAACAAATATTTTACATTATGAAAAAACTATTACTTGTTGCATTTGCAATGTTTACCAGTGTTGTTATGTTTGCTCAGACTACTGTCTCAGGAACCGTTTCAGACACTAATGGCGAGCCTCTTCCCGGAGCTAACATTAAAGTTGAAAGTAAATCAGTTGGTACCAATACCGATTTTGATGGAAAATTTACAATGACAGTTACGGATACGCCTCCGTTTAATATAGAAATTTCTATGTTGGGTTATAAAACTCAAAAAGTAGCAATTACTAAAAACAATCAAAATGTTTCAGTTACTCTAACTGAAAACGCAACTTCTTTAGACGAAGTAGTTGTTTCGGCTTCTCGTACACCAGAGCGTATCATGGAATCTCCGGTTACTGTTGAAAGAATGGACATTAGAGCAATTAGAAACACTTCTTCTCCATCATTTTATGATGGTTTAGAGAATCTTAAAGGTGTTGATATTAACTCTAATAGTTTGACATTTAAATCTGTTAATACTCGTGGGTTTGCAACTTTTTCTAATGAGCGCTTTATGCAGTTAGTAGATGGAATGGACAATTCTTCTCCTGCATTAAATTTTGCTTTAGGAAACTTATTAGGAATGTCTGAATTAGATGTTAAGACTGTTGAATTATTACCAGGAGCTTCTTCTGCTCTATATGGTGCGAACGCATTTAACGGAATTATGTTTATGACAAGTAAATCTCCATTTGATGCACCAGGAGTTAGTTTTGTAATGAAATCAGGATTAACAAGTCAAGATGCAGCAGGTTTAAACGAATACATTGATACAAGTGTAAGAATTGCACACGTATTTTCAGAAGAGTTTGCAGCAAAAGCAACTATTTCTTACTTAGAAGGAACAGATTGGAATGCTACAGATTACAGAGATGAAACAAACCCGGCATCAACAAGTCACGCGGGTAATCCAGCTTATAATGGATTAAACGTTTATGGTGATGAAGTTGGTACAAATATTCCTGGAATAGGAAGAGTTACCAGAACAGGTTATACTGATAATGATTTAATGGATAATGAAGCTAAAAGTTTAAAGCTAGGAGTGTCATTAAACTACAGACCTTATGGTGATGATCGTTTAGAATTTATTTTTAATTCTAAATACGGAACAGGAAATACAATTTATCAAGGACAAAATAGATACAACATCAAGAATTTTCAAATGTTTCAAAACAAAATAGAAGTTCGTGGTAAGGATTTCTTTATTAGAGGTTATGTTACAAGTGAAGATGCTGGAGACTCTTATGATACTCGTTTTGCAGCTATTAACATCAATAGATTATGGAAATCAGATAAACAATGGTTTACTGAATTTGGAGGAGCACTTGGTGGTTTTATACCTGGAGTTCCAGGAGGAAATCCTGCAGTTGCAAGAGCTTTTGCCGATAGAAACCGTTTAATGCCAGGAACTGCTGCTTTTGATGCTGCTAAAGCAAAAATCACAGCAGATCCAAGTTTAGTAACCGGATCTAAGTTTCAAGATGAATCAAAAATTTATCATGCTGATGCTAATATGAATTTAAGAGAATATATTGATTTTGCGGATGTGCAAGTTGGAGGTTCATATAGACAATATTCTTTAAACTCATTTGGTACAATTTTTACAGATTATAACGGACCAATTACTTACAACGAATTTGGAGCATATGTTCAGATTCAAGATAAATTCATGGATGATCGATTAAAAGTAACAGCATCTGGAAGATATGACAAAGCACAAAACTTTAAAGGGAATGTTTCTCCGAGATTATCTTTAGCCTATGCTGCAGGAGAAGACAGAAATCATAACTTTAGAGGATCTATTCAAACAGGATTTAGAAACCCAACAACTCAAGATCAATATATTGGTTTAGATGCAGGTTCTGGAATCTTAATTGGTACAGCTCCGGACAATATTAATAGATATAGATCATTAGGTTTTGCATTAGGAATTAACCCTGCATTAGCTGGGTATATTAATGCTGTTACTGGAGGAGCAGCTGGAATCGGTACATCACAAGTTTTAACAGGAAGTATGGCATATAATAATTCTTGGTCAGCCAGTTCTGTTAGTGCTTTTGTAGCAGCTGGAGGTACAAATCCAGGACTTTTAAAGAAATCTAATGTAGATTTTGTAAAACCTGAACACGTAACTGCTTTTGAAGTTGGGTATAGAGGGGTTATTGAAGGATTTACAGTTGATGTAAATATGTATTACAATAAATATAAAGACTTTATCGCAAGTGAAAATGTTGTTGCTCCATTATATGGTAGTGTTGCATTAAATGACGCTGTAGATTTAGGTCCAGCAACAGGAGGAGCAGCAGGAGTTACTCCTTTAGCATTAATTGCTTTACAAAGTGGAGATTATAAAGGGATAGCATTTGATTCTAACTCTGATGCAGATATTACTTCTGCAGGATTAGGTCTTAGTGTTGGAACTAAAGTATTCAACGGATATGACATGAGCTTCAATTACTCTTTTGCTAAATTTGGTGTTTCTGGAGCATCTAACCCAGATTTTGAAGCTGGATTTAATACACCGAAGCATAAATTTAAATTACAATTTGGTAAATCTGAAGTTGTAGAGAATTTAGGTTTTAATGTAAACTTTAGATGGCAAGATTCTTTCTTATGGCAATCTGCTTTTTATGATGGAACAATCGATGCTAGATCAGTATTTGATGCACAATTAAATTATAGATTACCAGAGTGGAAAGCTACTATTAAAGTAGGTGGAGCTAATCTAGGAGGTAAAGAGTACTTTAGTGCTCCAGGTGTTGGAGGAATAGGTTCTCAATACTATATTTCTTGGACAATGGATTTATAAAATAAAACGTAAAATATTAAAAAGCCTTTTGAGAAATCAAAAGGCTTTTTTATGAGATTGATTTATGATTGTTATAAATAAAAAACCTCTTAGAAATTTCTAAGAGGTTTTTTATTTTATATAGAATAAATTTTTATCCTTTTAAGCTTGCACTTAAATATTCTCTATTCATTCTTGCAATGTTTTCTAAAGAAATTCCTTTAGGACATTCAACCTCACAAGCTCCTGTATTTGTACAGTTACCAAAACCTTCAGCATCCATTTGGGCAACCATGTTTAAAACACGATCAGTTGCTTCAACTTGTCCTTGAGGTAATAAAGCATATTGAGATACTTTAGCGCCTACAAATAACATTGCAGAAGAGTTTTTACACGTTGCAACACAAGCTCCACAACCAATACAAGTTGCAGCGTCCATTGCGTCATCTGCATCTTTTTTAGGAATAGGAATTGAATTTGCGTCTTGAGTGTTTCCAGATGTATTTACAGAAATATACCCACCAGCTTGTTGAATACGTTCAAAAGAAGTTCTATCAACAACTAAATCTTTAATCACTGGAAATGCGGCTGCTCTAAATGGCTCAATTGTAATTGTATCACCATCTTTAAACATACGCATGTGCAACTGACAAGTGGTAACGCCACGATCTGGACCATGCGCTTCACCATTAATATACATAGAACACATTCCGCAAATTCCTTCACGACAATCATGATCAAATGCAACTGGTTCTTCTCCCTTATTAATAATTTGTTCGTTTAAAACATCCATCATTTCTAAGAAAGACATATGTTCTGAAATGTCGGTTACTTTATAATCGACCATTTTACCTTTATCACTTGCGTTTTTCTGACGCCAAATTTTAAGTGTTAAATTCATAATATCTTTTTATTTGTATGAACGTTGTTTTAATTCAATATCGTTAAACTCTAACTCTTCTTTATGTAAAACTGCATCTGCAGGTTCACCTTTGTATTCCCAAGCAGAAACATAAGCATAATCTTCATCGTTACGTTTTGCTTCTCCTTTTTGTGGTCCATCTAATTCAGCAGATTCTTCCCTAAAGTGACCTCCACAAGATTCGTTTCTGTCTAATGCATCCTTTGCAAACAGTTCTCCTAATTCTAAGAAATCTGCCACACGACCAGCTTTTTCTAATTCAGGATTCATTTCGTTAGCATCTCCAGGAACATTTACGTTTTTCCAGAAATCTTCACGTAATGCTTTAATTTCAACCATTGCTTCTTTTAAACCTTGCTCATTACGAGACATCCCACATTTATCCCACATAATTTTTCCTAATTTTTTGTGGTAATAATCTACAGAATGCTCTCCTTTATTATTAATGAAAAACTTAATACGTTCTGCAACTTCTTTTTCTGCTTCTTCAAATTCTTTTGTATCTGTAGAAATTTTTCCAGTACGAATATCATTAGATAAATAATCTCCAATGGTATAAGGTAAAACAAAATACCCATCAGATAAACCTTGCATTAATGCAGAAGCTCCTAATCGGTTAGCTCCATGGTCAGAGAAATTTGCTTCCCCTAAGCAATATAGACCTTCAACAGTTGTCATTAAGTTGTAATCAACCCAAACACCACCCATTGTGTAGTGAACAGCAGGATAAATCATCATAGGAGTTCTATAAGGATCTTCATCTACAATTTTATTGTACATCTGAAATAAGTTACCATATTTAGCCTCAATAATTGCTTGACCTAATTCGTATATTTTAGTTTCAGAAGGATTTGATATATTATGAATCTTAGATTGTTCTGTCCCGTAGCGTTTAATTGCCGATGCAAAATCTAAATAAACAGCTTCTCCTGTTGCATTTACTCCGTAACCAGCATCACAACGTTCTTTTGCTGCTCTTGATGCAACATCACGTGGAACTAAATTACCAAATGCAGGATATCTTCTTTCTAAATAATAATCTCTTTCGTCTTCTGATAAATCGGTAGGTTTTTTCTTTCCTTCACGAATTGCCATTACATCGTCTAAGTTTTTTGGAACCCAAATACGACCATCATTTCGTAATGATTCTGACATCAACGTTAATTTCGATTGATAATCCCCCGAGCGAGGAATACATGTTGGGTGAATTTGTGTATAACAAGGATTTGCGAAATATGCTCCTTTTTTATGAATTTTCCAAGCTGCAGTTGCGTTTGATCCCATTGCGTTGGTTGATAAGAAATAAACATTTCCATACCCACCAGAAGCAATAACAACAGCATGTGCAGAATGACGTTCAATTTCTCCAGTAACTAAGTTTCTAGCAATAATTCCACGCGCTTTTCCATCTACCTTAACAACGTCTAACATTTCATGTCTATTGAACATCTCAATCTTTCCACGAGCAATTTGACGGTTCATTGCAGAATATGCACCTAATAATAGTTGTTGCCCTGTTTGTCCTTTAGCATAAAAAGTTCTAGAAACTAAAACTCCACCAAAAGAACGGTTATCTAACAAACCACCATAGTCACGTGCAAAAGGAACTCCTTGTGCAACACATTGATCAATGATATTTGCAGAAACTTCAGCCAAACGATATACGTTTGCTTCTCTTGAACGGTAATCTCCTCCTTTTACAGTATCATAAAATAATCGGTAAAAAGAATCACCATCACCTTGATAATTTTTTGCTGCATTAATTCCTCCTTGAGCTGCAATTGAATGCGCTCTACGTGGAGAATCTTGGTATGCAAATGCTTTAACATTGTAGCCTAATTCTGCTAATGTTGCAGAAGCTGAACCACCTGCTAAACCTGTTCCAACAACTATAATGTCTATATTACGTTTGTTCGCAGGATTTACTAAATCGATATGATTTTTATAATCTGTCCATTTATCTTTTAATGGACCTTTTGGTGTTTTTGAATCTAAAGCCATACTCGTTTCGTATTAGTGATTGAAATGATGAAATAATGCAATAACAACAAATCCTAAAGGAATTAAGATCGCATATAGTTTACCAAAAGTTTTCAACCCTTTAGTATATTTATTGTTTGCTCCAACTGATTGAAAAGCTGAGTTAAATCCGTGTAATAAGTGTAATGCTAAAAAGACAAATGCTACAACATATGCAGCAACTCTTGCTGGACTTACAAATTTCTCTTGTAATTCATGAAAATATCTTAATTGTCCATCATGCATTCCAGACCAATCTCCTTGAATAAATTTTGTATTGATTTCTGGAAACCAAAAGTCAATAAAGTGCAAAACGATAAAAGCTAAAATTGCCAATCCAGACCAAACCATATTTCTACTCATCCAACTAGAATTAGCTCCGCCATTGTTTTTAGCATATTTTACCTTTCTTGCACTGTTATTTTTAAGTTCTAAAATAAAGCCCATCACAAAATGAAAAACAACACCAAAAATTAAAATTGGTTGCATTACATATTGAATTAAAGGGTTTGTTCCCATAAAATGAGACAACTTATTAAAGGTTTCACCATTGTTAGGAAATATTGAAGTTACGTTTATTACAAAGTGTTGTAATAAGAAAAACATTAAAAAGAAAGCCGAAAGCGCCATGGCAAACTTTCTAGCAATTGAAGAATTTAGTATTCCGCCCATTTTTTATTAGTTAATTGTTAATACAAATTTACGGCTATTGAGTAGTTAAAACAAACAAGTTTTTTGTTTTCTGTAGTATTTAGAACTCATTTAAATAATTATGATTTAGAATCAATCAAACACTTGTTGTTTTTCCATTTTCCTTTGAGAGATTTTTTAGAAATAATTTCATCATCACAAGTTAAATAGTTTCTTTTTTTATCTTTTTTAATGACTCTATTTTTTCCTGCTAAAATGCCATTTACAATGCTATAAATTAACCCATTCTTTGGATGTGGAATATTTTTTTTGGTATAAGTTAAGCCAACATCATTATTAAATAAATCCATTTCTGAAGAAACTTCATCTGGTTGTTCGCCATCCTCTAATTTATTCTTTTTGTATTGTTGATAATTGGTTTTTTCGTGGGCCTTCCCTAATCTTCTTGCAGCACCTTTTCCTATTTCTTGACGCAAACGCGCCATCCAATAAGTGTGACGGAACGCATCTACTTGTCCACCACTTTTATCACCATCTAATAAAGGAGTTTTAGCAACGGAATCTGCCACTCTTTGTGCTTCTTTAGAAATTTCAAAAGCTTTTTTTGCTTTAAAAACATGAAAAACTGTCCAAGTTTTTTCTGAACAAGACAATTTTTTGAACTGTTGCCAATTAGATTGAGAGTATCCCTGAATACTAAAAATCACCCAATAAAAAATCAGTACCTTTTTCATGTGATAAAAGTACTGATTTCTATTTTTAGTTCTTTAAAAGAGTTCTAATTATTTTACTTGTAATGTTTGTTTTACACCATTAACACTAACTGTATATTTTCCTTTTGGTAAATAATAAGTTCCGTTTTGAGCTGCTCTTAATTTCGATTTCTTGTTTGCTTTTTCAAAAGCTTTTTTTCCTTTTTTAGAAAAAGAAACATCGTAAGAAACCGCATTAAAACCTTTGTCTAATTTTACGGACATTGTATTTACAACTACATCTTTAGAACTTATTGTAACGGTTGCATTATTAGCTGAATTTGAAAAGACATCAATTGTGCTTTTTGGAGTATTTGCAGTTGACCATTGACTTCTTGAACTTCCCCATCTTGATGAAGAACGAATACTAGCAATCTTAAAAACATGTGTACTTTTTGAGCTGTACTTGTCAAAGTTTTGCAATCTAGAAATATTCGTTTTATAAATACTTCTTCCGTGAGTACCAACAACTAAATCGTTTTCTCTTTCTTGAATTACTAAATCGTGAACTGCAACATTTGGAAACCCGTTACTAAATGGATGCCAAGAAGAACCATTATTAAAAGTTGCATATAAGCCATTATCTGTACCAACAAATAATAGTTTTTCGTTTTTTGAGTCTTCTTTAATTACATTAACAGCAGAAGCTGGAATATTATTTCCAATATTTTTCCATGTTGTTCCGTAATTATCAGACATAAATACATATGAAGTGAAATCATCAGATCTGTAACCATTTAAAGTTGCATACACTCTTTCTTTTTTGAATTTTGATGCAATAACTCTACTTACCCATAAATTTTTAGGAAGGTTTCCAGTGATGTTTTTCCAAGAATTTCCACCATCTTTTGTAACGTGAATTAATCCATCATCAGAACCCGTATAAATCAAACCAAACTGAAAAGGGCTTTCAGAGATTGAAGCCAACGTTCCATAAGGTACATTTCCTTTTCTACCGCCAGTTGTTAAGTCGTCAGAAATCACATCAAAAGTTGCTCCTTGATCCATAGAGCGTAATAATTTATTTGCGCCCATGTATAAAATATCTTGATTGTGTGGCGATAATAAAATTGGTGTTTGCCAATTATAACGATAAGGAGAATCCCCTAATTGATGCTTTGGATGAATAGAAATTCGTTTACCAGTTTTTAAGTTTAATCGGAAATAGTATCCAAATTGAGAACCAGAATAAACAGTTTCATTGTCTCTAGAATCTATCTGAACTTGCATTCCGTCACCACCTCCAATTCTTTTATAAGCATAGCTTCCGCTACCTTTCCAGCTTGTAGAAAAACGATAATTACTCGGTCCATACCAAACACCATTGTCTTGCAATCCACCATATACATTGTATGGCTTTTTATTATCTACATTGATTGCATAAAATTGACCAACTGCATGTGGATTGTTTTTTGACCAGTTTTTCCCATCATCAAAAGTAATGTTGATTCCACCATCATTTCCGTTTACAATATGTCCTAATTTATTTGGATTTACCCAAATTGCTTGATGATCCGAATGCACGCCTGCGCCACCAATATTTTCAAAGCTATTTCCGCCATCGTTAGATTTCAACAATGGAACTCCACCAATATAAACTTTGTTTTGATCTAGTTGACTTACACCCATAATTCCGAAGTAATACCCGTAAGAGCTATACACGCCGTCTAAATATCCTTTATGCGTTTTTTTCCAAGATTTACCACCGTTTGTAGATTTATAAAGCTCAGCTCCAATTACTGGAGAATTGAATAACATAGAGTTTGCATCTTCTAAATACGTTGCTAAATGACTTGGTTTAACGGTTCCGTTTTTAACAGAGGCTTTAACCGAAGCAGCAGTATCTTTTCTGTCGAAACGATTACTTCTTAAATAATTATTTAATTGTTTGTTGTCTAATTTCATGAAATCTGAAACAGACATTGTTTTAAAATCATCTTTTTGAATTCCACTTCCGGGTTTTTTTGCGGTCGCTGGTCTTCTAAATTGATTGTCTAAAAAAGCATATACAATATTATCATTAAATGCCGCTAAACCAATTCTTCCAACACCAGTTCCAACAGGAAAACCTTTTCCTTTTGTTGTCATTTTTGTCCAAGATGTTCCACTGTTTGTAGATTTATATATAGCAGAACCATTTCCATCACCATCAAAATCCCACGCTTTTCTCATTCTTTCCCAAGAAGCAGCATACATTACTTTTGGATTTTTAGGAGAAACACTGATGTCAATAATTCCAGTCATATCGTCAATAAACAATGTGTTTTTCCATGTTTTACCACCATCCGTAGTTTTGTAAATTCCACGTTGTTTATTTTTAGAATATAAATGACCGATTACCCCAATAACTACTTCGTTAGGATTGTTTTTGTTGATGATAATTCTTCCAATATGATGTGAATCTGATAAACCAACATGTTGCCAAGTTTTACCTTTATCATTTGATTTTAAAATTCCAATTCCAGAATAAGAAGAACGAGAAGAATTGCTTTCTCCAGTTCCAACCCAAATAGTACCGTTTTTCCAATCGATAGCAATGTCTCCAACATTTTGGGTTGGCGAATTATCCATTATTGGTGTAAAAGAAGTTCCATTGTTATTTGTGTACCATAATCCCCCTGAAGCATAACCAACATAAAACTCGTTTGTGTTGTTAGGATTTACATCAATATCTACTACACGACCACTCATTACAGTTGGTCCAATGTTTGTAAATTCAATGTTTTTTACAATAGAATTTTTGGTTAAAGCATCTTTTTGATTTAATGCGTTTTCAATTTGATTTGCAGTTGTAGCCTGCTGCCCATTAATTGAGAATGTAACTAGTAAAGCTGCAAAAAAAGTAGTGATTTTTTTCATGGTTAGTTGTTTGGTGGCTCAAGTTACTATTTGTAAAAGAGATAACAAAAAAATCAAGGGATGAAGTTTTTACTTTTAACAAAATGTTATCATAACCATTAGAATTCAATGTATCTTTGCCTAAATTCTTAAAATGACATTTTACCTCCATTAGTCATTTTGTAAAACAAGTCTATGTCATTTAAATCATTAGGATTAAACAACGCTTTATTAAAAGCCTGTCTCTTATACACATCTCCGAGC
>OJIO01001313.1_pt1 | contig 11290 bp, 9 predicted proteins | sample 1595621 | NCBI WGS metagenome assembly OJIO01 (sample SAMN05416776, study PRJEB24817) | seawater metagenome | isolation source: Sea water | place: Canada:Atlantic | collected 2013-07
TACACTATCCTCTTCGTCGGCAGCGTCAGATGTGTATAAGAGACAGCTATAATAGTCTTAGCATTGATCTCATCTATCATAGACTTTAATTTCTTGATCTTTGGTATCGTTTGATATATGAATTTCTGACCTCCAAAACCAGGATTTACGGACATAAGACAAACCATATCCGTCATTTCTAATAGATCTTCAAGTAATGATACACTTGTGCCAGGATTGATGGCGATTCCTGCTTTTGCCCCAGTTGCTTTGATTTGTTGTATTGTTCTGTGAATATGAGGGCAAGCCTCTAAGTGTACCGTTATGGTATCAGCACCACAATCTCTGAATTGCTCAATATATTTCTCTGGCTGCACAATCATGAGGTGTACATCAAGCGGCTTTTTAGCATGTTTCGCAATTGCTTTTATGACAGGCTGACCAAATGAGATGTTCGGCACAAATACACCATCCATGACATCAATATGAAACCAATCTGCTTCACTGTTATTGATCATTTCTATGTCTCGTTGAAGATTGGCAAAGTCGGAAGCTAATACAGAGGGAGCAATTATGTGGTTAGGCATTTTATAATACGTTTGTGGTATGGTTATTTTATAACCACAAATGTAGGTAATGTTTATGGAAATAGATGTTTCATTTATATGCATTCCTGTTTAGGACGATGTCATTGATGTAACACGGATTACATGGCTGAAAACGATTAGAAAGAATTTTTGCTGGCGTTTCTGTGAAACATCTTTTAGAACGCCAATAAATTGCCGTAGACCATTGGCGATAGTAATAGTTTCATTCAGTTATGTAAACAGTAAAATCAGTGTACAAAAACCATTGTTGCTTCTAATTAATACCAATATTCAGCATCCGAGATTAGAAGCCGAAAAATGACTTTACGCTAGCAAAAGCAACATAACCACAGACCTCACGCAAAACTCACATCCTCATTCTTATCGATTACATCCCATGTGTGATCGGCTAACATTTCGCATGTTGCAATGTAAGTATATGGCCCCTTTGTTCCCCATTCTTCAGGAGAGATCATAGAAAGTACCCATGTTTCGTCCTTTTTTTCATACACGTAATATCGTTTGTTGAGGACAGGTTTGAACCCAGCATCGGCTTTATAGATTCGTTCGGAAATACTGATTCTATCGTGTAATATTTGCGCTTGTTTAATCAACAGCTCTACTTGATCTTTTATCTGAGTCAATTGAGAATCTGTCTGCTGATACATAGCGGCCATAGCATTTCCCTTTGCTCGTCCTTTGTCTAGGGGCTTGATGATAGCACTACCTACATGGTGTGCGTAAGGCAGGAGTCCAGGGTTTTCGGCTACCTGATCTATATCTATGCTGTCTTTGTTGCTTTTTCTCATGATCTGTTCTATGCAGTATAAGTATACAATAGATTTGAAGTAGGATTGTTTACGGATTATGATAAGAGTAAATTTGTAATTGTGTTTCTCAATATTCTACTTAGATTTTCTTAAATTCTTTCACTGTCCTTTCATGCTCTACGTCACCTGTATGTTTTATTGATTTTGGCTCGAATAACATAACCCAAACTTCCTCTTCAGCAATTGGATTGTGTTCTACTCCTCGAGGTATAATAATCATCTCACCAGCATTGATAGTTCGCATCCCATCTTCAAAATCTATTTTTAATGAGCCTTTCACTATATAAAATAGCTCGTCCTCATTCGTATGATTATGCCACACAAATTCTCCTATTAGTTTTGCGATTTTGACATCTTGACCATTGAGTTCACCAATAATTCTAGGGCTCCAATGATCCTCAAATTTGGAGAATTTTTCTTTCAGATTAATTACTTTCATATAGTGTTATTTTTTGAAGAATAGATAACTAATGTATATTCGATTAAAGATCTCATAAATTTGTTTGTAAACAAATTTCCTATGTACAGATTTTGTTTTTAAACAAATGGTAGAGCTACTTAATGTAATTCTTTCTTAAAGTTGTACGATGAAAGTTTTATGATTTTTCTTATTTATTATCAGTTTAATAATGCTAGATGTTTATTTTATAGGTGTTCCAAATAATTAAATAAATATAATATTTGGAACACCTATAATAATAAATTATTTGACAACAAATTAGACATAGGTGTTCCAGATAAGTAGAATATTGTTATGTTTGGAACACCTATAAATTAAGTACGCATGGCAAGAACAATAATCGGAAGGAGAAAAGAGAAGGAAATTTTAGTGAGAGCATTGGATAGCTCTAGATCAGAACTAATAGCTGTATATGGACGAAGAAGGATAGGAAAGACTTTTTTGATAAGGGAATTTTATGAAGATGAAATGGTATTTAGTGTGACAGGTTATAGTAAAGGCAACAGAGCTGTACAAATAAAAAACTTCATGACAAAGCTCAATGAAGTCACGGAAGAGTTTAAGGATAACGAACCAAAAGATTGGATAGATGGCTTTATACTTCTAAAGAAATTCATTATAAGCTTACGAAAAAGGAAGGCCAAGAAGGTGATATTTATAGATGAGTTTCCGTGGATAGCAACTAACAAATCAGGATTCTTGGCGGCTTTTGAAAATTTCTGGAACGACTTCTGTGCTGCAAGAACTGACCTTGTCGTAGTAGTATGCGGATCTGCAGCTTCTTATATGGTGAAAAAGATTATCAAGAATGACAAAGGGTTAAGTAAACGAATAACACAAAAAATTAACTTAAGGCCTTTTAATTTAGGTGAGGTGAGAGATTTTTTTGAGCATAAAAATAATCCGATAATAGAATACGAGTTGCTTAAAATATACATGTCCTTGGGTGGGATACCTGAGTATCTTGAACAGGTGCAAAAAGGAGAATCAGCGGTACGCACAATCGATAGATTATGTTTTCAGCCCGGAGCGTACCTAGAAGATGAATTCGATGAAGTATTTGAATCTCTCTTCGAATCCTCATCATTTCACAAGAGAATTATTGATGTATTAGCGGACGGGAAGAAAAAAGGGTTAACTCGGAATGAGTTGTTAGAGAAAAGTGGTGTAGGAACCAGTAGTGGTCGGTTTTCTCAATCACTGACGGAGTTAGAAATATCAGGATTTGTTTTGAAATACGATTCCTACATTGGGAAATCAAAAGAAACACTTTATAGAATTTATGATGAGTATTGCTTGTTTTACCTACAATTCATGAAGCCATTTAAAGGCAGTAATTGGCAACAATTATATCAAAAACAAGAATATAAAAGCTGGTGTGGTTATGCATTTGAGACCATATGTTTAAAGCACAGTACAGAGATCAAACGGGCATTAAAAATAGAAGGGATAGCGTCTAAAAATTATACGTGGAGCAATCCTAAAGCTCAAGTGGATATGGTAATTGATCGAGATGATAATTGGGTCAACCTTTGTGAAATGAAGTTTTACAATGATGAATATACCATAGATGCTGCCTATTTAAAAAGGCTAGAAACTAAAAAACGAGAATACAAAACGGATAAAGCAGGGAGGAAAGGTCTATATATAACGATGGTGACCACCCATGGAGTCAAATCCAATAAATATAGCACAGCTGTTGTCGATCATGATCTGACTATAGATTGTTTATTTATGTAAAGAAGAATAATTAGGTATCTAAGTGATTAAAGACTCGACACTTATTTAATCTTGATTAATACTAAAAATTACTAACTACCTTTACTTTCTACAAAAAAAACAAACCAACAATGGATTTATTTACCATATCATCTATCGTAATTGTACTATCAGCCCTTTTCGGATATATCAATGTACGTTTTCTGAAGTTGCCCAATACGATCGGATTGATGTTAATAGCCATAGTATTTACACTTATATTGTTTGCATCAAGTTTAGTGGACTCAACTGTTTACGATGCAGCTGAAAAGATGGTAGCACAAATACCTTTTGACCATGTTTTGTTAGATATATTACTTGGGTTTCTACTCTTTGCTGGAGCGATGCATACTAATTTTGATCAACTACGAGTGCAGCGTTGGCCCATTTTGGTGTTTAGTACTTTGGGGGTTGTAGCTTCTACTTTTATTACAGGAGGATTTGTTTTTTATCTATTGCAATTTATGGGGATGAGTGTACCTTTTATTCATTGCTTACTCTTTGGAGCATTGATATCACCTACAGACCCAATCGCAGTCTTGGGAATTTTGAAAAAAGCTGGAGTCCCTAAAAAACTAGAAACAAAGATTGTTGGAGAATCCTTATTCAATGACGGGGTAGGGGTTGTTGTTTTTTTAACCATCTTAGGAATTGCGCAGGGTAGTGGTCATGGCAGTGAAGGAGATGCTTTTAATATTGCAAGACTGTTTGGACAAGAAGTCCTTGGGGGAATAGCAATGGGAGGAATATTAGGTTATGGTACATTTTTGTTGCTTAGGTCGATTGATGATTATGATATAGAAGTGATGATCACTTTAGCTTGTGTAATGGGAGGATATTCACTAGCTCATTATTTACATCTCTCTGCACCTTTAGCTATGGTTGTAGCAGGATTAGTTGTCGGTAACGATACCGTTAGAGGTACTTCAATGTCTGATATTACAGAACAATATGTAGACAAATTTTGGGAATTAATTGATATGCTATTGAATGCTATTCTGTTTGTATTGATTGGTTTAGAAATGTTGATCTTGACCTTCAATGGCAAATATATTATGGCAGGTTTAATATGTATTGTTCTTGTATTATTTGCACGGTATCTTTCTCTATTTATTCCTGTAAAACTATTCAGTAAGAAGCTAGAATTTATTCCTCATACAGACAAGATCATGACTTGGGGAGGTCTAAGAGGAGGTATATCTATTGCATTAGCACTTAGCCTTCCGGATGAGATGAGCCGAGACATATTTATCATAATCACCTATGTAGTCGTAGTATTCTCAATTTTAGTTCAAGGACTTACTATCGGAAAATTTGCAACCCGATTAATTGGAGAAGAACATATGACAAATGGTGCTGATGAACATGGCCATTAGAAAAGAAAAATCAAAACCTAGCTCGTAAATAAATTTCCAATATCCTTAAATGATTTAAACTCCAATGCATTTCCACTTGGATCATAGAAAAACATAGTCGCTTGTTCACCTGGTTGGCCTTCGAATCTTATATATGGCTCTATTCCAAACTTGATGTCTGTTGCCTTTAATCTATCTACTAGTAGGTGCCAATCGTCCCATTTTAGTACTATCCCGAAATGAGGAATTGGTACAGAATGACCATCCACCTCGTTGGAGGCGTCTACATTTGAAGCAGTTCTGTTTTCATCCATGTGAATTACCAACTGGTGGCCATAGAAGTCAAAGTCAACCCATTGTTTATCACTTCTTCCCTCTTTACATCCTATTATTTCTCTATAAAAAGTTCTTGTCTCATTCAAGTCTGACACAGGGATAGCAAGATGAAACGGCATTAGGTTCTGCATACTAATTCGTATGTTTGGTGTAATACAAATGTAAAACAAATATTATGAAACGCCGATGACTGAACTTTGGAGACCAGAGGAAATAATTAAGATCATTGGTTAGTTTTTTATTCCAATTCAAACCAGAATTGAAATTTGTGCCCTTAAATTTTTATTTTTTAAGATGCCGAGAAAAAGCTACAGACACCCAAGGAGATGATAGAATCGTGGCTTTAAAAACATTTTGTAGAAATGTGGAAAACACGATTAAATATAAATCGTTGATTTTTTGAGCAAATAAAATTTTAAACATATGAAAAAAATCATACTGCTTTCCACCTTATTTATCTTTTCGGTAATGTCTGCAATTGGGCAGGCCTATCCTGATAGACATAATACTTCATACACGGATGCATGGGTATCTTGTGAAGAAGCGGAATCACCAAATATAAAGCGTGATGCAGGACATTGGATCATGTATGACTTCGGAGATCAATATTCATTGCATGAATCTACTATATGGAATTTCAATGTGCCGGATACTACATCTAGGGGGATGAATGACATCATAATTGATTATTCCAATGATGGAGAGACATGGATTGAACTAGAAGAATTTACAGTAGCGGAAGCTCCTGGTTCATCAATTTACCAAGGAGAAGCAGGGCCTGATTTTGGAGGCGTCGTGGCGAAATATATCTTGATTTCGATTTTATCTACTCATGGAGACGCAACTTGTGCAGCGATGAGCGAATTTAGAGTAAATGGGACTGTGGCTACATCTACCAATATACCAAACAAAGAACTTGCTCTTGAACTCGCTGCTAATCCTAATCCCGCTACAGATTTTACTATGATCCAAGTAGGAGAAGTACTTGATAATCTTCAGTATTCATTGTTAGATATGAGTGGCAAACTATTGAGGCAAGGAAAGATTACAAATACGGATTTCCGATTAAACACGTCGGCATTAGCCAGTGGAGCATACACATTGACTGTTTACAATCAAGAAGGAAATAAATCTATCCTTATTAACGTGATAAATAATTAACCTCCGCCAAAAACTCAAAAAATAATAACTGATGAAAACACTAGTTAAAATATTTTGCATACTGCTTCCTTTTGGTCTTATGGGTCAATCGTATACAGACTATCTTGGAGCAGGACATGATGTAGGTGTTACAATAACTTCTAGTAGTAGTAATACTAAATCACCCGCTGAGAATACACTTTCAGGGAGTGGGATGGATAGTAGATACTTTGCAGCTTCAAGGTTTTTACAACATGCAACGATGGGACCATCTGAGCCGATGATAGAAGAACTCCTTGAAACAGATAATGATTTCGATTCATGGCTAGAAAATGAATTCACAAAACCAATAAGTTATCTCCAACCAGAAATGGAAGTTATATGGGATGAAATAGTTGCATATTATGTTGGTCAAGGTGCAGATCCTGATGAATTATTTGGTCCTTACAGATTACATTTCGACTATGCATATTGGGAAACCATTATGACCAATGATGATTTCTTAAGACATAAGATAGCTCATTCATTAAGTCAAATTCTTGTGGTATCCAGTAATTCTGATCTCGGCGATTGGGGGGATGCAATGACAGGGTATTATGATATATTATTAGATCATTCATTTGGTAATTATAGAGATTTACTTGAAGAGGTAACATTATCCATACAAATGGGATACTATTTGAGTCATCTAAATAATGCCAAAGAAAATCCAGAAGCAAATACTAGTCCTGATGAAAATTATGCTAGAGAGATAATGCAATTGTTTACGATTGGATTGTATGAATTGAATACAGATGGCACAAGGATATTAGACGGTAATGGAGATGCAATTCCTACCTATGACCAAAATGATATTCAAGAGTTTGCGAAAGTTTTCACTGGTCTAGGTATTGGTGAATTAATTGACCCAAATAATTGGCCATATGATCCATTTTTTGGACTGGATGCTTGGGCGGCTGTAAAAGACGCACCGATGATCATGTATGAGGATTTCCATGAGACAGTTGAGAAACAATTGTTGAATGGAGAAGTGCTTCCTGCAAACCAACTAGGAATGACTGACATTAATATGGCGATTGACAATCTATTCAATCATCCTAATGTAGGCCCTTTCCTTGGGAAATTGCTGATAAAAAGACTGGTAAAATCAAACCCATCTCCTGAATACGTAGGAAGGGTTACTGGTGCATTTAATGACAATGGCAGCGGTGTAAGAGGAGACATGAAAGCAGTGATCAAGGCGATCCTCCTGGATGAAGAGGCAAGAAGTGGTGAAGCTATGCTTGCTCAAAATGCTGGAAGAGCAAAAGAGCCGATGCTCAAAATTTCTTCCTATGCGAGAATAATGCCTTTAGAGGTACCAAACGGCAGATATTGGTCACAAGGTTATGGTTTTTATAACAATACTGGACAACACGTATTATCAGCACCTACAGTATTTAACTTTTACTTGCCAGATTTTCAACCTATTGGGGATATAGCAGCACAAGACATGACTGCCCCAGAATTCAAATTACATAATACTTCAAAAGCAATATCTTCAATTAATATGTATTGGGGTCTTGCCAACTACTGGGGATGGGACATTTTCAACAATTGGGAAGATGAAGGCTTATGGTCTAGTGTTCACTTGGATTGGGAAGACTTTCTTCCTCTTGCCGATGATCCTGAATTATTAGTCAACAAATTGGATAAGCTCTTGACTTTCGGTCAACTTTCTGACCAGACAAGAGATAACATTCTTCCTGTTCTCAATGCTACTTATTGGCCTTGGAATGACAATTGGCGTGAAGAGCGAATAAAAGCAGCCATTTATTATATTTTAGTCTCTCCAGACTTCAACGTAATGAAATAAATTTAGTAAAAACATTAAAAAATAGACAATGGGACATCACCATCATAAAATAAAGAGAAGAACGTTTTTGGGTCAAGCAAGTTGTGCTGCAGTCGGAATGACAACTTTATTCAATACAGTATTGAATTTGAAGACCATGAATGCCGCTTCTGCATTTAATCTACACAATCTACAAGGGCCATTCGATGAATATAAAGCTGTGGTTTGTCTTCTTCTTTCTGGTGGAAGTGATTCTTTTAACATGTTGGTACCTACTACAACCGCTGATTATGACGAATACGCTGAAACGAGGTCCAACCAAGCTATTCCAAAAGAAGATCTGATTCCAATAAACCCTACCAATACAAACGGGAAGGAATTTGGGCTGCACCCTAATATGACCAATATGGCCTCTATCTTTGAATCCGGCAATATGGCTTTTGTAGCGAATGTAGGTTCGCTCGTAGAACCTACTACTAAAGAAGGCGTGTATAATGGCATGGACCAACTGCCCCTTGGTTTGTTTTCTCACGCTGATCAGGCAGCACATTGGCAAACTGCCATCCCACAAGATAGAGTAGCTAATGGCTGGGCTGGAAAGATGGCAGATATGCTCAATTCTCTTCCTAATGGACCTGCAACCAACCCAAATATATCTATGAACATTTCATTATCTGGTAGTAACGTGCTGCAGACCGGAATGGAATCTGTTGAATATGCTATCGACAGAGTTTACGGAGCTGTGGGACTCCATGGTTATGGTGATGAATGGTTAGAGAGTCAGTTGAGAACAGAAGCTGTCGACAATATGATCGATGCTCAATATCAAAATATATTTAAGAAAACATATACAAAAACATTAAAGACCGCAAGAGATGGAAACGCCCAATTCATCGAAGCCCTTGACAATGCAACACCTCTCACAACTGAATTTGAAGCTTGTGTAATTGACCCTGATTACAATTGTCTCTCAACAGCTTTCGAAATGATTGCAAAGACAATAAATATCAGACAAGAATTAGGCATGAAAAGGCAGATCTTCTTTGTTGATTATGGTGGATGGGATCATCATGACGAACTTCTAAATACTCAAGCTGGGATGATCAATGAATTGGATAATGCTTTAGGTGCTTTCAATAATGCAATCACTGAGATGGGACTTCAGGACCAAGTGACTACTTTCTCTATCTCGGAATTCTCTAGAACACTTACCTCTAATGGTCAAGGAACAGACCATGCTTGGGGAGGAAACATGTTCGTAATGGGTGGAGCAGTAAGTGGTCAAAAAATCTACGGTCAATATCCTCAATTAGCGCTTGATTCTAATTTAGAAATTGGCAATGGAGTACTATTGCCTACTACTTCTGCAGATGAATATTTTGCAGAGTTGGCCATGTGGTATAATGTACCGAAAAGTGGGCTACTGGATATATTCCCCAATCTAGGAAATTTCTATTCTGTGACTTCTCCAGATAGTCCTATAGGGTTTATGAATATGTAGCCAATAAGAAAAATCTCGAATTTTAATTTTTATAGAGTAACTTTAAAACTATTCCCAATATGAGTTGCGGCTTGTGTTGGGATTTTTTCTGCTCTATATTTTTATGAAATTTTGGGTATGTAGCGTGTTTCCTAATTGTATTATAAGATAGTATATGCCTGGGGGGAGATATGAAATATCTAGAATATTTCCACTCTGAATATCCGTTGCAGTAATATCTGCTATCGTACCACCGGAAGAAACAACTTTGAGATACTCTATTTTGCTGTAATTCGTTTCTATTCTTAGCGTGTTGGAACCGGGATTAGGGAAAAGTGAAATATTACCTATCTCTTGGTTTTCTGTGTCAGTAAGAACTGAGCAAGGTAAAGAAAAATACGTATAATAGTATTCAAAATCTTCCTGGTCATAAACCCCAACATTGATGTTTACATTATATTTGCCGAAGAAATTAAAATTCTCAAAGCTATTAATGAGACCAAAAGCTAGACTTCCAATAGGTGCAGCTGGTGTAATTCCATATTTCAAATGATCACCTAGCCAACTCAATTCTACTTTATTTTCGACTACAAATTCTGTAGGATCGATTGTACAGTCATAAGTAAATATATGCCCTTTATTGTCATATCCTTCAAAGGTATCATCCATAAATAATATCTGATAGCCAAATTCTAATCTGGCCGCTGTATCTTCATCAAGGCCTATACCAACTACATACTCATTGTAGTCTTGCCTAATTCGAGCCATAAAAGTAGCCATCCTCCCTTTACGGTCTAGTTCATCAAAATGTGGATCAAGAATAATAGGCACTGCCAAAGGCATAATCAAAAAAGGTCTATTATCGATGGTTATTCGTACATCATAGGGATTAGCAAGTGCTTGTTCAGATGTAACAGTCCCATTTTCCGCAGTAAATTGGTAATGACCCAAAATAGCCATGCCAGCACTTGTCCCTCCAACAGCTATACCTTTATCCAGAAGTGCAAAGTTGATGTATTGTTGCAATGGAGTATCTCGCCAAAAACTAAGAAATTCCCATTGATCACCACCAGCAAACCAAATAGCTTCCGCTTTTAAGATTCTCTCCAATACATATGGATCAGAAGATGCATCTCGATTATGACAGACTATCGTCTCTACAGAATTAACATCTATTCCCAATTCTGAATACATGTAATCGTTGTATCCATCAGATCCTGAAGTACGCAGAACTAGTATGTCTCCACCATTGGCATCTTGTAAAAACAAACGCATAGCATAATCTACTTCCGTACCTCCACCCATTACAGTAAGAGCAAATTGCTGATTATCCACTGCTTTATCAATTTCACTTCCAGTAAAATAAGAAGTAAATGATTGAGAATGTAATAGTGGCCCACCTATGAAAATTGCAAAAAATGTAATCAGTAATCTCATATGTTTAAAATTTTATTTTTTTGTAAAAAATCAACGATCTATGTTTAATCGTGTTTTCCACATTTCTACAAAATGTTTTTAAAGCCACGATTCT
>OJIO01001315.1_pt1 | contig 11268 bp, 11 predicted proteins | sample 1595621 | NCBI WGS metagenome assembly OJIO01 (sample SAMN05416776, study PRJEB24817) | seawater metagenome | isolation source: Sea water | place: Canada:Atlantic | collected 2013-07
GAGAGCTGCAGCGCCTCGGTGCGTTGCCTCGCTCCGCGCAAACCGCCGGGGTTCAAGCGCGCGACCGAGAACCTCTATTTCAACCTGGTTGACCGGACGGCGGAGAAAAGCGGCGCGGCTGCTGCCTGACGACCGGTCACAGGAAACGTTCTGGGCGGCCAGATTGGCGGTCGCCCTCCCCTTCCCCATTCAAAAGGACGAAAGAGATGACAGAAGTAAATGATTTCTACGCGCAAATGCTCGAATCCCAGAGACGCGTTGCCGAACAGCGGGTCGAGACCCGCGCGGCCCTTCTCATCGAATTGCGCGCCCTTGGTTTGACGAACATCGAGCTGAAATACGAAGGCTATGGCGATTCCGGCAATGTCGAGGAGGTCGTCGTGACGCCCGACACGATCACATTGACAGAAGAAATGCGCCGCCGGGTCGAAGATTTCGGCTGGGACTTCGCCTATGCGCTCAGCCCCGGGTTCGAGAACAACGAAGGCGGCTATGGCGAACTCACTTGGGCACTCGCGACTGACAAAATCGATGTCAGCCACTCGAACCGATACATCGAAACCAACACCACCGAACACGAGGGGCTTTGATATGGCACATCCCCTCCATCACGCCGAAAGCTCAGCCCGAAAGTTCGGCGGTGTGCCAGATGACTATCAGTTCGTGCATGACTGGTTCGACTCATCCAAAGAGCACCTAGGTCTCTTTGTTCACAGAGATGGGATGGTTGCCGCCCTCCCCAGACGGCATCGCAATGTGCCAAAGATGTGGTCGTACACGGCCACTATTGAGAGAGGACGGCAATATGATTGATACAATGATCGGTGTGGACTTGGCAAAGAATGTCTTTCAGCTGCATGGGGCTTCGCTGACAGGGGAGGTCAAATTTCGAAAGAAGCTTTCCCGGCCTCAGTTTCGGAAGTTCATGGAAGACCAACCTGCAAGCATCGTGGTTTTTGAAGCTTGTGGCGGCGCTCATTTCTGGACACGAGAGATGCAGCAACTTGGACATCAGGCAAAGCTGATCGCCCCACAATATGTGAAGCCGTTCGTCAAACGGCAGAAGAATGACGTGGCTGATGCTGAGGCGATTGTCATTGCGGCACAGCGCCCGGAGATGAGGTTCGTCGAACCCAAAAGCAACGCGCAAATCGCGCGAGGTGTTGTGTTCCGTTCACGCGATCGCCTGGTGCGCCAGCGCACGGAACAGATCAATGCGCTGCGGTCAATTCTTTATGAGCAGGGCCAGGTATTCCCGACCGGCGTCCGTCAGATGAAGAAGATCGCGGAATTCCTGGAACGGGCCGATAACGGCTTGATTGCTTTGGTTCTGGAGGAATGCGAGGAACTGCTCGCTTCCATTTACGATCTCACAACCCGGATTGACGCGAAGACGTTAAAGCTCAAAAAGCTGTCGCAGCAGTCTGAGATGTCCCGAAGGCTCCAGACGATACCCGGCGTTGGCCCACTCACCGCCATGGCAATTGAAGCCTTCGCACCGCCCATGGAAATTTTTCGATGCGGCCGAGACTTTGCCGCTTGGATTGGGCTTGTGCCCAAGCAACATTCATCGGGAGGCAAGGCGCGGCTGGGTAAGATCTCCAAGGAAGGTCAGGTCGACATTCGCCGCCTGCTTATCATTGGCGCAATGACACGCATTGCATGGGTCGGGCGAAAACCTATCCAGGCCGGTTCTTGGCTGGACCGCATGTTGAAACGCAAACCTAAGATGCTTGTCGCAATCGCGCTGGCCAACAAAATGGCCCGCACCATTTGGGCCGTGCTGACGAAGCAAGAAGACTATCGAGATCCGGTGAAGACTGCGGCTGCCTAAGAAGTAACAGGCGACCTAATCTGAAATCGGAAACTGGGGGCAAGAAGACGATGACCTGAATGGGCAAAATGATCGAATAGATCTGGATTGGGAAAACCAGTTTTGGGCTCCGAGCCGCGAGCTCGCCTGAGAGATTTGGACCCAACCCGCTGATCACCATACCGGCCCGCGGCTTCTGAAAATGCCGCACAATGAGGCCTGACAGAAGACCGCACTCGATCACCCTCCCAGACAGCCAGAAACTTCTTGCATCACGGGCGGCAACCACAGAAGCCCAAAAACATCATACCGTTGGGATCTATGATGCTGAACGCCACTTCGGTCGCAGCCTGACCAACAGCGCGGGCCGGGTCGTCCCGATCCGCTGGATCGGTGAACAGCATGTGCGCGAGGATTGCCAGGGACGCATCCCGTCGCTGGCAGACTGGCTCGGGCGCATTCAGCCAGAGCCGTGGATGGCCAATGGCCGGATCGACAACGATCCGACGCAGATCGTCGGCGATCCGCGTGCGGCCTGGGTCGAAGCGGTTACGGGTCACCAGACCATTCTCGGCTTCGAGGAATGGCTGCTGAAGGTTTCGGTCGAACACGTTCAGCACCGCCAGAACCGCGCCGCCGCCTGATCCGCCGGGCGGCGGCCTCACCAACAAACTCATCTCATCCAGATCGACCCGCCTGCGCCCCTATCGGCCTGGCGGGTCGTCTTCGTTTCAAGAAAGGACATCGACATGCATGACCCCGTCTTTGAGGAGGCCTATCACGGCCACGCAATCAAGATTTTCCAAGACCTCGATCCCGAAAGCCCACGGGAGTGGTCCAATCTCGGCACGCTGATCTGCTGGCACCGGCGCTATCGGCTCGGTGACAGCCATCAGTTCGACAGTCCCGAGGCGTTCCTGCGCGATCTTGCGGGCGTTTCGGATCAGAGCGATCTCTCGATGGAACAGTTGCGCGAGCGCGCCGAGCGCAAGGCAATCATCTTGCCCGTGTTTCTCTATGACCATTCCGGCCTCGCGATTAACACCATCGGCTTCCATTGTCCGTGGGATTCCGGCCAGGTCGGCTATGTCTATGTGACGCTTGAGGCAGTCCGGGAAGAGTTCGGCGTGAAGCGCGTCACCAAGGCGCTGCGCGAAAAGGCAGCCGACATCCTACGCGGCGAAATCGTCAGTTACGACGCCTATCTCGGCGGCCGGGTCTATGGCTATGTCATCGAGCAGGACGGCGAGGAGATCGACGCCTGTTGGGGGTTTATTGACGACTATGAATCGCATTGCTTACCGGAGGCGCGGGATGCGATTGTAACATCCGAAAGAGCTGACGTTCAAGAAAACCGCAGCGAACTCACACTGTGAGCCCAACCTGTGAGTTGAGGTTTCCCGCTGCGTGCGCACGCAGCACAAGATATGCTGCAACTGCCAAAAAGTTGATTCAACAAAGAACTGGATAACCAGTCATTCGAAAGATGTAAGACTGTACTGGCTGCAAGAGCGCAAAGATCGCCGAGGGATCTACTGCGAAACGGCATCGCCCCGGTAGGCCGCACTTGGGAAACGGCACAAGCAACAATGGTGGGATTCAAAAGTTCAATGCCGCCGCAATGAAATTGAACCAAGGCATCATCAGGCTTTGGCCATTCGTTCTGATTGTACATTAGGGCGTCAGCACGGTGCTGATGGCTGGGTATGGAGGGCGGATTGGAGGGCATGTTATGCCAAGAGTTCAACTTCCTGCAGTCACCCCAAAGCACAAAGCCTGGAACAAAGGGCGGATCATCGGCCAGAAACGACCTCTACTTCCGAAACAGGTGTGGGCCATTCGTGCCAGGCTTGAACTAGCAGGGTATCTCCGTGACCTTGCACTATTCAACGTCGCAATCGACAGCAAACTACGCGGTTGCGATCTGGTCAAACTCCCTGTGACAGATTTGGTTAAGGATGACCGAGTCCGAGAACGGGTCACGGTGATCCAGAGCAAAACCAAGCGACCGGTTCAATTCGAGCTGACGGAAAACACGCGGGAGTCGGTATTTGCGTGGGTAAAGAACCCCGAGATGTTTCGTGGTCGCTACATGTTCCCGAGCCGGTTCCACGACCGGCCCCATATCTCAACCCGCCAATACGGACGCCTCGTCCGCAACTGGGTGACATCAATCGGACTCGAACCCAGTGGCTATGGCACTCACTCACTGCGCCGAACGAAAGCTGCTGAGATATACAGGAAAACAGGTAACCTGAGAGCAGTTCAGTTGTTGCTTGGACACACAAAGATCGACAGCACTGTGCGCTACCTTGGTGTCGAGTTGGAAGATGCACTCAGTATTGCGGAGAGGATCGACATTTGAACGAAGTTGGTGGCCGACTCTCGCCGACTTTTGAGTAGTCAATTGCGCATCCCTTGGAGAAAATGAAGGGGCCGAAGCCCCGTCAGGTCTCAGCCCATCGTTGGCATCACGAACTCGGGGTCGGTCCGGACACCAGACGGCCAGCGCGTAGTGATGGTCTTGAGCCGCGTATAAAACCGCACGCCTTCCATCCCGTGCATGTGATGGTCACCGAAGAGCGATTGTTTCCAACCGCCAAAGCTGTGGAAGGCCATCGGCACGGGGATTGGAACATTGACGCCGACCATGCCGACCTCGATGTCATGCGCGAAGGTGCGCGCCGCATCACCGTCGCGGGTAAACACCGCCACACCGTTGGCATAGTCGTGGGAGTGGATCAGGTCGACGGCCTCGGCATAGTCCTTGCGGCGGACGACCGACAGGACCGGGCCAAAGATCTCTTCGCGCCAGACGGACATATCAGGGGTCACGTTGTCGATCAGGGTTGGGCCCACGAAATAGCCGTTTTCGTAGCCTTGCGGCGCAGTAAAGTCGCGTCCGTCGACGACGACCTTTGCGCCCTCGGCCTCGCCCTTGTCGATCAGGCCCAGGCTCTTCTCCTGCGCAGCCTTGGTCACGACCGGGCCCATATCCGACGCCTTGTCTGCGGCGGGGCCGACTTTCAGCGCCTCGATCTTCGGCACCAGCTTTTCCACCAGTGCATCGGCCACGGCATCGGTCACCGGAACCGCCACTGAGATCGCCATGCAGCGTTCGCCGGCCGAGCCGTAGGCCGCACCCATCAATGCGTTGGCGGCCATGTCGAGATCGGCGTCAGGCAGGATGACCATGTGGTTCTTGGCCCCACCGAGTGCCTGCACGCGTTTTCCGGTCTTCGTGCCGGTCTCGTAGATGTACTTTGCGATAGGAGTAGAGCCGACAAAGCTGATCGCCTTCACGTCCGGGTGGTACAGCAGCGAGTCGACCGCTTCCTTGTCGCCCTGGATGACGTTGAAGACACCCTCGGGCAATCCCGCTTCGGCCAGCCATTCAGCGATGAGAAGCGAGGCAGAGGGATCGCGTTCGGAAGGTTTCAGGATGAATGTGTTGCCACAGGCGAGCGCCACCGGGAACATCCACATCGGCACCATCGCGGGAAAGTTAAACGGGGTAATCCCGGCCACAACACCCAGCGATTGACGCACCGAATTACTGTCCACGCCGGTCCCGACATCTTCGGTGTAATCGCCTTTCAGCAAGTGCGGCGCACCGACGGCAAATTCGATGACCTCAAGGCCGCGGGTCACTTCGCCCACGGCGTCGTCATGGGTTTTACCGTGTTCGGCCGAAATCGCCTCGGCAAGCTGATCGGCCCGGTCCCAGAGGATCATCTTGAACCGATCGAGGATGCGCGCCCGGCGAAGCGCTGGCGTTTTCGACCAGGTTGCCCAGGCGGTTTTAGCTGAAGCCACAGCTGCATTCACTTCGTCGGTCGAAGCCAGCGCGACGGTTTTTTCCGCCTCACCGGTTGCGGGGTTGAAGACCGGCTGGCTGCGGCCGGATGTGCCTGCGACGCGCGCGTTGTCGATGAAATGGGCGATCTCGGTCATGGATATCTCTCCTCTTGCTGGAGCTTGTCTAATTCACCCGTTTCCGCATATAAATACACACACATGATAATCCGTTATGCGCAAACGTTACAATGAACTGGGATGACCTGCGATATTTCCTCGCCGTTGCGCGTGAAGGACAGATGCTTGGCGCCGCCTCGCGCCTCGGTGTCAGCCAGGCCCGGCTCAGCCGGCACGTTGCCGCATTGGAAGAGGCGGTCGGCGCCCGTCTTTTCGAGCGGACGACGCGGGGCTCAACGCTGACGGAAGACGGTGCGGCGCTGTTCGCGACGGCCGAACGTATCGAAGCGGAGGTGTTGGCTGGCACCGCCCGAATGCGCGGACGGGATGAGGTGGCCGGAACTATCCGCATTGGCGCGCCAGATGGTTTCGGCAGTGCTTTTCTTGCGCCAAAGCTTGGCAGGTTTCGAGATGCCTATCCTGATCTCCGAATCCAACTTGTCCCGGTGCCGCGCAGCTTCTCGCTTTCCGAACGCGAGGCCGATCTCGCGATCATGGTGGGCCGACCCGACAAGGGGCGACCGCGCGTAAAAAAGCTCGTTGACTATTCCCTCGGCCTATATGCGTCCGAGGGCTATCTGGCGCGCGCCGGAACACCAAGAAGCATGGACGACCTCAGGTCGCACAGTTTGATTGGTTACGTCGATGACTTGATCTACACTCCGGAACTCAATTACGCGCAGGAATTTGTCCGCGACTGGAGATCGGACATCGAGGTCTCCACCGCAATCGGTCAATTCGAAGCGGTCCGTTCCGGCACAGGTATCGGGATTTGCCACGACTTCATGGCAGCCGAGAAACCCGGTCTGGTGCGTCTCTTCCCAGGCTTGTCAGTGACGCGGAGCTATTGGCTTGTCTGGCACGAAAACCAGGCTGTGGCCCGCCGCGTTCAAGCTGTTGTCGAATTGCTGGACGAGATTGTGCGAGACAACAGGGACCTTTTCGCGGCCACCTGACCTCAGGCGTCGCGCTCCATGATCCATTCGACTTGCGGAGCGGGCACGAAACGCCATTTGCGCAAGGGGCCGGCCATGACATTGAGGTAGTACATCTCGAACCCGTAAGGCGCGCCGCAAGGGTGGTGGCCACGCGGCACCAGCACGACGTCGCCGTCGCTGACGGCCATGGTCTCGTCGAGACCACCATCGTCTGTATAGACTCGCTGGATGCCAAAGCCCGAGGCGGGGTTGAGGCGGTGGTAATAAGTTTCTTCCAGATAGGTGATGCGAGGATAGTCATCTTCGTCATGGCGGTGGCTTGGATAGGATGACCAGTGGCCCGCCGGGGTGAAGACCTCTGTGACAAGAAGCGAGTCGCAGTAGTCCTCGTTTTCCATCGCAATGTTGTTGATATGGCGGGTGTTGGTGCCTTTGCCACGCTTGGTCAGTGTGATGCCATCGGGGCCAATGCGCCGCGCCTCATGACCGCCCATGCCCGGGGCAGAACAGACGGCAATGACGCAATCTGTTTCCGCCACAGCGTCCCATTCGGTGCCGTTTGGGAGGTAGAGACAATGCGGCGGCGTTTTTTCAAAGACGTCCATCCGCTCCCCCAGAACGCCCCAGTCCTGCCCGGCGCCGGTGATCCTGGCTTTGCCCTCGACCATCACCAGAATGACCTCGCGGTCGCCTGTCATCTCGGACGCGGTATCGCCCGCCTTGAGCCGGTACAGCGAGAAACTAACATAGCGCCAACCGGCGCTTTCCGGCGTGATCTGGTGGACTTTGCCGCGCGTGCCAAAGGGTTTTCTGAGAAGGTCAGCCATGATGTCTACTTTTCGATTGCAAGGCCGGAGCGGCCGCAGATTTCTGTGATATGGTCAAAGCCGATCTTGGAATATTCGAACGGCGGGGCCTTGGCCGGGTCCTGTTCCGCCTCGACCACGATCCAGCCCTTGTAATCCATCGCCTTGAGCTTGTCGGTGATGGCCTGGAAGTCGATGCAGCCTTCGGGATCGCCGGGGACGGAATAGACACCTGCGGCCACACCATCGAGGAAGCTCTTGTCCTCGGCATTGACCCAATCGAGCACGGGCTGGCGCACATCCTTGAAGTGAACGTGGTGCACCCGGTGGCCCCATTTGTCCAGGACCGCGACCGGATCGGCCCCGGCAAAATGCAGGTGGCCGGTATCATACAAAAGCGTCAGATCGTCCGAAGACCCTTCCATCAGCCAATCGATGTCCTCGGCGTCCTGCACCATGGCGCCCATATGGTGGTGATAGCTCAGATCCACACCCTTATCGCGGGCCCATTTGGCCACCTCTGACAGCTTCGCGCCATAGGCCATAACCTCATCACGGGTCAGCTTGGGACGGCGCGACACCGGTGTGTCCTGCGCACCCTGAATGGTGTTGGAGCATTCCGCATAGACAATGCAGGGCGCGTTCAGAGCGGCAAACTGTTCGACCTGCTGGCGGATGGCCTCGCATTCTTCCGCGACAGAGGCGACCATCAGGTGGCCCGAGCACCAGCCACCACAAAGCGACACACCATACCGGTCCAGATAGCTGCGCAGGCCCGCGGTGTCGCCGGGCATCCGGCGGCCGCGTTCAACGCCGGAATAGCCGATCTTCGCGGCGTCTTCCATCGCGCCTTCGGTGGTGTACTCTTTTGTCAACTCAGGCAGATCGTCGTTTTGCCAGGCGATCAGGGAAATGCCGATTTTCACAGCCATCAGTCTGCCCTTTGCAACTTCTTTTTGGTTTCGTAATTGGCGCGGGCGGCGAGCACTTCGGCGCGCTCGCTGACCTCGGGCACGCCGACATCCCACCATGTGCCGCCCGGCTCGGTGCTGGGATACGGGTCCGTGTCGATGACAATCACATAGGGGCCTTTGGCCTCTGCCCGTTTGGCCAGCGCCGTTTCCAGCTCGGCAATCGAGCCGACCTTGAGGCTGGTGGCCCCCATGGCCTCGGCGTGTTTGGCAAAGTCGATGTTCGAGTTCTCGCCGCCGATCGCATGATCCAGCAGGTTGTTGAACTCCGCCCCGCCTGTGCCCATTTGCAGCCGGTTGATGCAGCCGTAGCCCCGGTTGTCGGTGACCACGACGGTGAAGGGAATGCCCATCATCGCCGCTGTCGCCATTTCCGAATTGGCCATCATATAGGTGCCGTCGCCGGTAAAGCAGATCACGTCCCGTTCGGGCTGGGCCATCTTGATGCCCATGGCCCCGGCGATCTCGTACCCCATGCAGCTAAAGCCATATTCCATGTGGTAGGAGCCGGGCTTGCCGGCCTTCCACAGCTTGTGCAGCTCGCCCGGCATGGTGCCTGCGGCGCACATGACCACTGTGTTCTCGCCCGCCGCGCGCTGTACCGCGCCGATCACCTGCATGTCGCTCGGCAAGGCATTTCCGTCCGAAGGCGTATCGGTCAGTGGATCGACCTTGCCGAACCAATCGGGCTTCAACCCGTCGATCTCGCCGGGAGAGGTATAGCCATCCAGCGCTTCGCCCAATTCTCTCAAACCCACCAAAGCGTCAGAGTTGAGCGGCACAGCGCCGTGTTTCATCGCATCATAGGCCGCAACATTAAGCGAGATCAGCTTGCGTTCGGGATTGGCAAAAAGCCCCCATGATCCAGTGGTAAAATCCTGAAAGCGCGTCCCGACACCGATTACCACGTCCGCTTCGGCGCAGACGGTGTTCGCAGGCTCGCCGCCCGTTACACCGATCGGGCCAAGGTTCAGCGGGTGATCCCATGGCAGGACAGATTTGCCAGCCTGCGTTTCCGTCACAGGGATGTTGTGGGCCTCGGCTAAACCCGCCAGTGCCTCGGTCGCCTGCGCGTAATGTACACCGCCGCCCGCCACGATCACGGGGCGCTTGCCCGCACGGATAAGGTCCGCAACCTCGGCCAACTCGCCCTCGTCCGGGCGAATGCGGCGCTGACGCCAGACCTTGGGTTCAAAGAAGCTGACCGGATAGTCATAGGCTTCGGCCTGCACATCCTGACAGAAGGACAGGCAGACGGGGCCGCATTCTGCCGGATCGGTCATGATGCGGAATGCGCGCGGCAGGGCCGTAAGCAACTGTTCAGGCCGCATGATGCGGTCAAAGTAGCGTGTCACCGGCTTGAACGCGTCGTTCACGGTCACGGTGCCATCCCCCCAATCCTCGACCTGTTGCAGGACCGGATCAGGCCCGCGATCGGCAAAGACATCACCGGGGATCAGCAGCACCGGCAAGCGGTTCACATGGGCCAGCGCGGCTGCCGTCACCATATTCGCCGCGCCAGGTCCAATCGAGGACGTCACGGCCATCGCCTTGCGCCGCCCCGACTGCTTGGCAAAGGCGATGGCGGCATGGGCCATGGTCTGCTCATTATGCCCGCGCCATGTCGGGAAGTCATCCTTGGCGGCATGCAGGGCCTCGCCGATCCCCGCGACATTGCCGTGACCAAAGATCGCCCAGCAACCTTCGATGAACCGTTCGCCGTCTTCGTTCATTTGCGCAGCGATATAGCGCACCATGGCCTGTGCTGCGGTCAACCGGATTGTCTTGCCCATTAGATCACTCCACGTTCAAACGGGCATCGGCCCGCGCCTTGTCCCAAATCTCGCAGAGGCGTGTATAGCGCTCGGACATCTGAGCCACGGCCGCGACATCTGCCATTTCACCCTTCAACCACGCGCGGGCAGCATCGCCGAAGATCGTCCGACCCACGGCAAAGCCTTTGACCAAAGGCTGCTTCGCGGCGAGTGCGAAACTTGCCGCCAATTCCTCTTCGGGCGCATCAAGGCCCAGCACCACAATGCCGCGTGTGCGCGGATCGTTCCGCTCAATGGCGTCCACGGCGTTCCGCCAGGCCGCTTCGGTCTTGAAGGGCTCCAGCTTCCACCAGTCGGGATAGACACCCGCGTCATAGAAAGATTGGATCAGGGTCGCCGATGTCGTGTCATCGACCGGACCGACCTTGGAGGGAATGATCTCCAGCAGGAATTCCAACCCGTTGCGCCGCGCGGCTGTGAACAACCGTATGACCCGCGCGATCTGCGTGTTTGCGGTCTGTTCGTCATCATCCGGGTGACAGAAGACCAAGAGCTTGACCACGTTCTCGCGCACCCATTCGCGCAGGCGGCCGAAGTCTTCGCCCAGTTCCGGCTCGAACTCGATGGGACGGGAGCCCGGAAGCTCGGTTGGACGACCGATCCAAAGGCCGGTGCCGGAGGCCTTATGCAAGGCAGACCGCCCGATCCGGTTGTCGCACAGAATACCGAACCCCGGCTGCCCGTTCTGCACCTTGAGCGCAGCGTCGAGACAGAGCTCTTTGAACGCAGCCCCCTTGCTCAGGGTGTAACCGTCCATCTCTTCCAATTGCAGCCGGTGATCAAAGGCGAAGGTCTTCACCGAGGACCAATCACCGTGCCGGTTCGTGGCCCAGTGCACCTGCTCAAGCTCGGCGTCGTTCCTGAGGTCGGCCCGCTTGATCCCACGGTCAAAGAAGAACCTGTCTCTTATACACATCTGACGCTGCCGAC
>OJIO01001318.1_pt1 | contig 11242 bp, 5 predicted proteins | sample 1595621 | NCBI WGS metagenome assembly OJIO01 (sample SAMN05416776, study PRJEB24817) | seawater metagenome | isolation source: Sea water | place: Canada:Atlantic | collected 2013-07
CTACACTATCCTCTTCGTCGGCAGCGTCAGATGTGTATAAGAGACAGGTATATGTATTGTCTTTCCTCCTACATCTTTATCAACTTATAGAATGAATGATGATTAGTTTGTTCATCACTTACTTTGATAAAATAAAGTCCAGCTGGGTTTTCTATTAAATCAATTTTTCCATTATTAATGATCGCACCGTAATCTATGACTTTCCCATTTGTATCATAAACCGTGTATTTCAGATCACTAAATAATCTATCTATTTTTATAGAAAACTCATTCGTTGTTGGATTAGGATATATCTGAACTCCAAATGGATTATTATCTTTTACTCCATCTGTCATATCATCTACTCCATCACAATCTTCATCAATTCCATTATCTGGAATTTCTACCGCATCAGGATTGATATCTGGATTTTCATCATCACAGTCTTCTACGCTAAAAAAACCATCATTGTCAATATCATTATATAAGATATTTTTAGTTGAATTCGTCATTACCCTTGGATTGTTATCGAAGACGATATGGGCAGTATTTTTAATTACAGTTCCCTCTGGAAGATCATCTTTGAGGGATACAGTATAGATTATGTGTCCTTGACTTTCTAGTGGATTGCTCAGACTATCAGGTAGATTAACATTGGTGAACTTGAATCTTAGAATATTCTCATCACTTCTACTGAATGATAAATATTCATCATGTGACCCTGAGATATATCTTACACTAGAGACATTCAGATATTCTGAAAGCGTATCGTTGATCTCGATATTGACTGCTGGAGCATTTCCTGTATTTTGGAATCTAACTTTATATGTAAGTTCTGATTCACTTATATCAGTGTACCCTTCAGGATGATATGGCTCTACTTTCTTATCATTCGGATCATAACTACAATGTACTCTTTTCAAGATAGCATTGTCTCCAAAAGCATTATTAGTACCATTTGGATTGTTAACCTCTGTATAAACCCTAAAATTAAGATAAGATCCAATCGGAAAATCTGGAGGTCCAGGAATATCAACTAACAAAGAATTCATATATCTTTCTGTAGCTAATAGGTCTTCAAAGTTCCAACCGAATCTATTTGGCAGTACAGTCGTATCAACCAAATTGACATCTAAAAAATCATCACCGATAGAATGTGGATCTACTTCTACCCATATAATTCCATTCAGCGGCACATTTCCTATGTTTTTAGTACCTATATAAATCCTTTGAGTAGAATTACACCTACTATTGAGATAAAAGTGAGTTGATGCGTCTGTAATAGACATTTCTGGACTTAATCCATAGCTTACTTTCTGACAATCATTCAGCGAATCTAGGGTGATCTGAACAGAGCTGTTAGTTGTCAAATATAAATCCGAGAAATATTCTCCATCAAATTCCAAGGAGTATTCCCCATACTCTAGATGAAGATCTGATTCTCCATTATTGGTATTGTAGATAACTGTACCTAATGGTTCAATAGTAAAACTGCCATCATAAATATATGATTCTGATGGATCATGTATGCCATTATAATTAACATCCAAGAAAAAGCTTGTTTGCACTTTTCCATTATTTTGCAATGAGCAAAGGTCTGACATTCCACCGCAATCTATCAAAATTGGTGTAATTGTTTCACAACCAAGGCTGTCCAAAACGACGAGCTCATACATTGAAGAACTCGTATCGCATATTTGATAATTAAGACCTTCGATTTGTAAAACACCATCTAAATACCAATTATATTCAGAACCAGCTACTGGATTTTCTATCAGTAAATCTGCACAGTCAGCATCGTCACATTCACATATTCCTTTCACCGAGGGCAATATAGGTGGTGGAAGTACCTTGACTGTAATCATAAGCACAGGACCAGTACAACTATAGTTTGGATCAGATACATATGCCCTATATCGAACGTACTGTATATCTGATATTATATTGATAAGTGTATCCTCTATTGTACCCATTCCAGATAAGAAAACATGGTCACTCTCACCCATGACAAAAGTGTTAGGCATAGGTTCAATAACAATCTTGCTTTCACTTCCATCTACAGTAATTACTTCGATAGCCAGCTGATCACCGCTACATATAGTAATATCGTCACCTATAACTGCTGGAGGTTGATCAACACACCTAATTTCCCATTCTGGTCCAATAAAAGGAATACCTACAAGTCCGTTTCCTCCGTTTAAATCATGCCAACACCCAGCTACATAATCATTAAACGTTTGGATAACTATCTGCAAATCAGTATTCTCTTCGCAAATTTCCAGGTTCTCATATGTTTTTGTTTTCATAGAAAAGGTCCAACTCACATCTGCGATTGTTGACCCAATCCCCCAACCTCCACCAGGTGAACCATCATTAGTGCATCCCAATATACTTCCCGCAGTAGAAACCCAAAAATATCCACTAGGTAAAGGCTGATATTCAACCATTCCAAGTTGATCACATTCATCGCAATCTTCGCACAATGAATTACACAATTTCAGATTTTCTAAAGTGTCAGTATAGGTACAAATATAATTTACATCCTTTTTGATAATAGGTGCAAGTTCACTTCCGTCCTCATGCCAAACACCAAGCTTACCATTCCCAATTGGTGCTTGATTATTAAAATCAAAAGATTCTAAATTCCAACCTTCACCAAACTTAGGAACAAATCCAATCATCCAACTATTGCCATCACTAGATCCATCATATTGAAAACTAACTTGTATTGTGACCTCCTCACCCATACAAAGTGGTGCATCTAGTGGCAGGTCAGATGTACGATCTATTATAGAGATATCAAAAGAAGGATCAACACAGTCTGGTTTAACTATTGATGTATTCCTAAATCCACTAAAAGACAAGAAAACTAAGAACAATATGGCAAAACAAAAAAGCAAATCTTTCATAATTGATTATCATATAAATTAAGCAATCATAAATATTTGCTACTAAGATAAGTCTTCTCCTTACATCTTTATCAACTTCAAGAATGAATGATCATTTGTTTGTTCATCACTTACTTTGATAAAATAAAGTCCAGCTGGATTTTCTGTTAGATCAATCTTTCCATTATTAATAATCGTACCGTAACCTTTGACTTTTCCATTTGTATCATAAATCGTGTATTTCAGGTCACTAAATGATCTATCTACTTTGATAGAAAATTCATTTGTTGTTGGATTCGGATAAATCTGAACTCCAAATGGATTATAATCTTTCACACCATCAGATATATCAGCTACCCCATCGCAATCTTCATCAATATCATTATCTGGAATCTCCATTGCATCAGGATTGATATCTGGATTATCATCATCACAGTCTTCATCTGAATTGAAGCCATCATTATCATTATCTATCACAACAGCTAATCCATCACAATCTTCATCAATATTATTATTTATTATTTCTTCTGCATCAGGATTAATGTCAGCATTTTGATCATTACAATCTTCATCTGAGTTAAACCCATCCATATCATCATCTATTATCAACGCTTCACCGTCGCAGTCCTCATCTACTGTATTATTAGGAATTTCTTCAGCGTCTGGATTTATCAATGCCTGTTCATCATCACAATCTTCGATACTATAAAAACCATCATCATCGATATCGTCATACAGTATATTACTTGTCGTATTTGTAACAATTGCTGGGTTAAAATCAAAGTAGATATGTGCCGTATTCTCAATAATTGTTCCTTCAGGAAGATCATCATTTACATGGACACTATATATCAAATGACCTTGACTTCCTAACGGATCAGAAAGACTATCTGGTAGATTGATATTCGAAAACTTGAATGTCAATATATTCTCATCACTTCTGCTAAACGATAAGAACTCATCATGAGATCCCGAAAGATATCTCACACTCGAAACATCTAAAAAATCAGATAAAGTATCTTTGATTGTAATATTCATAGCTGCGGCATTTCCTGTATTTTGAAATCTCACTTTGTATGTCAATTCTGAATCTGTAATGTTTGTATATCCTTCTGGGTGATATGGTTCTACTTGTTTGTCATTTGGATCATAACTGCAGACGACAGGAAGATGAATAAAAGTCTCATCCAATAATTCTGTAGTTCCATCACCGTTAAACACTTCAGTATAAATCTTATGATCAAGCAAACCTCCTATTGGAAAATCAGGCGGCCCAGGTATATGAACTTCAATCTGATTAACAACAGTCTCGGCAGGTGCCAAATCAGAGAAAAACCATCCCATTTTATTCGGTAATACAATAGTATCTACTGCATTTATATCAAAGAAGTCATTTTGCATAACTTGTTCATCTACCTCAACCCACTGTATTCCATTCATATCATATGTCCCAAGGTTTTTTGAATAGATGGTAAAGGTTCTATCCGAATTACAGAACTGGAAAAGGTTGAAATAAGAATTGATATGCTTGATAGGCTCTACGTAATTTATTCCATAAGACACTTTTTGACAGTTATTCAAAGAATCAAGATCTATCTCTACTATGCTGTCTGTAGTTAAATACCAATCATCAAGATATTCAGAATTAAAAACAAAAGAATATGAGCCTTCTTCTAAATAGAGATCTGTTTCTCCAGCTACTGTATTGTATATAATATCCCCACCAGAAACTTCGAAACTACCATCTGCAAAATACACTTCTAAAGAGTCTTTGACTCCGTTAAAATCCAAATCGTAATAAAAACTGTATTGAATTTTTAAACTTAATTGTTCTTCACATATTTCTGATAATCCCGAACAGTCAACAGTTAAAAACTCTGATCCAGTGCAACCTAAAGAATCTGTAACTACAAGTTCATAAATAGCAATACTACTTGGACAAACTTCTACATCTTCATTTTCTGACAATAGAACACCATCCAAATTCCATGTATAACTACTTCCTTCCATGTCCTCTACTGAAAGTAGAGTACATCCATTATTGCAAATACAGATATTTTCTAAATTTGGTAAAACCGAAGGAGGTAATACCGTCACATTTATTATGTTATTTAGCCCATTACAATAGAGTGAGTCATCTTTTGAGTAAGCAGAATACTGCTGTATTTGAGTTTTTGAAGTTAAGTTTATAAGTTGATCACTTATTACTCCCGCTCCATTTTCAAATTCAAAATCGTTTTCTCCACTTATTAGTTGATTATAAACTTTTTTCACCACAATTGTATTTGGAGCCCCATCTATTGTAGATACATTAAGCTCTAAAGTCTCGCCGCTACAAATAGTAATATCCTCCGCTACTACTTCTGATGGTAGATCAGCGCAACCTATTGACCAACTCGGTCCAAACATTGATCGATCAAGAATACATTCTCCTACAGGATCTTCCCAGCAACCAACAACTCCATCAGAAAATGATTGAAAACCAATTTTCAAATCTCCTTTTTCAAGACACTCCTCTTCCGTTTCGAAGGTTTTTGCTCTTATTTTAAATGTCCAATCGATAGTCGCCATCGTAGAACCTATACCCCAGCCTTCTCCTGGTGATCCGTCATTGTCGCAACCAGCATTCCCTCCATTAGACACCCAGAAATAACCACTAGGCAATGGATCGCCTTCTTCAACACCAGATTGAGCACATTCTCCACACGGTTCACATAATTGATTACAAATACGTAGAACTTCATTTTCATCTCTATATGTACAAAGTATTGGTACATTCTCCTGAATGATCGGAGCAAGTGGAGTCCCTTCTGCATACCATCCTCCTATTTGTCCATTCGCAACAGGGGGTTCCAATTCAAAATCAAAAGATTCTAAATCCCATCCTTCACCGAATATTGGAATAAAACCAGCCAACCAATCCGCTCCACTCTCTGATGCATCATAGTCGAAATGGATATATACAGTTACTTCTTCACCTTGGCAAAATGGGCCATCTAGTGATTCACCTTCATTTTCTCTATCTATAACTTCTATCACCAAAGACTCGTCGACACAATCTCCAATTTCCTCTCCTAAGCATATTATTGCATTTATTGTAGTAGCTACTGTTAACTCAAAAGAACCATCACTTATCCCAGTTGAAGGAACAGAAGATGGATCTGCAGTGATTGCTATCCAATATGTGTGTACATCACTAAAAACTCCAATTTGATGCAAGGATGGTGTATTGTCTCCATTACTACATGGAGGAGAACCACCAAAATTCACAACAGTCAAATCGTCACAATCATTTCCAGAATATATCGTCCATATAGGATCCCAATTCCCAAAAGACTCTACAGTTGTGAACATTTGTGCTGCTAAATCATCAGTTATTACTTGAAACCAAACTGTTGGCATAATCACAAATTCAGCGCATCCACCAAAAGATTCAACGGAAGGACAAGCGTAATCCAAACATCCTTCAATAGCTAAATAATCAACTATGAAATCTGAATTCGTAACAGGAAAAAAAATATCTACTACCTCTCCACAAGTATTAGCAGATGTTAATGGATTACCATTAGTATCAGTATCACAGGCTCCTGTGTTTATTGATAACAGAAAATCACCACAATTTTCATCAGAACTTGCTGTGCTAACCTTCACAAATAACATTTGATCAGGTCCAGGGCAATTTCCTATTTTTATTGTAGTACTTGTCGTTACACAGGAGAATGCAAGAGGTTCAATTAGATTTCCCATACAAGCATCTTCCTCACTAGCCCAGTAAACTTCTATTGTTATTGGCCCTTCAGCTTGATCTGCACCTACTACTTCTTCGATTGTGATATCATATCCATCATCAGCATCATTGGGAATAAATACATACCAGACAGCTGCTCCTTCTGTTGCTGAACTACAAGCAAAGTTAGGATGATCAGCAGGAGTCCCATCCATATTAGAATCTTGTGGTCCTCTAGCACAGCATGTACTTCCTAGATGAGTGCCACCTCCGGTAAGATCAAGTGGAGGATTAATACTAGTAAGACAAGGATCATCGTTTGACGGAGGATCCGGACAAAGCGCTTCACTTAAATCACCATGATTGGTGTTAGAGTAAGCAGTACTAACTGTAAATAACATTAAAAACAAAAAGGAAAATCGAGGCAATAAGGACTTCATAGAAAGTTAAGTTTTGATTAGATAGTAATTAGTTTATATATGAAATATGCGATATCTTATGAAAGTGCTGCACTAAGATAAAACAAAAAATAATTCTACCCTCTCATTCGATCTTTTATGTGTTATGCGTATGATTATAATAGTAAGTCAAAGTGGGTTATTCATTTAGATTTTAAGCTTTCATACCACTAAACAAGACTATTTAATACTCTCAATCACCTTATCTTTCTTTGGCTTGGCGAACAAATTGCCAATAAATCTAAATACACGATTTGACTCAAATTTACTATCCCTTAATGCCTTAATGGATAGCCAGATAGCAACAGGAAGTACTAGCATATTAGAAAACCAAGCTGCGATAATTGGATTCATAGAACCGCTTCTTACTAACTTCTCTCCCATGATGGTAGAGATAATAAACAACATATAAAACAGGATGGCGAATAATAATGGATATCCGTAACCGCCTTTTCTGATAATACTGCCAAGTGGCGCACCAATAAATAAAAATATAATACAAATCAAAGCAAAACTGTATTGTTGATTCAGTCTCAGTAAGTATTTATTACGAGTATAAGACAGGCTTTTTATATTCGTTGTAGCATTTCTAAGAAGGTCCTTTCTTCGACTACTTGATTGGACAGCTTTTACGGGCAAGTTATTTTTATCGCTGTCTGATATCGTTTCATACCAATGTGCGTAATTGGATAATGTGTCAACTTGGTTTTGAATAACTGTTTTCTTTAGTGCTTGTCTGATCGTCTTTTTAGGCATTATTGTTTGTCCTTCGATAAGTTTTTTAATCGCACCTTTTTTCTTGATATTTTGTGCAGCAACCGATTTAGCTTTTTTGTTTTTTGGTTCTGTTTTCTTTATTGTTTTGTTCTTTGTTTTGTTCTTTGGTTGTGTCTTTTTCTTTGGAATAGACTTTTTCGCCTTTTCCCTTTCTGCCCTTAATTTCTTTGCTCCTTCTTTACCTCCATATTTTGACTTCGAAGAACTATAGTCTTCAAGCATCATTTTCTTCTTTTCTGCTTGCTCATTTACCACACTAGCGACCAATTTTGCCTTCTTTTGATCTACAGAATCAATGGCGTTGAGTAATTGGAATGTATTGAGCATATCTTCTTTATTCCGATTTATACTGATCCCGTCTTCATCATCTGTGTCAAACTCGCTCATGTCGAATACCTTCTTCCATTCTTTGAAATCTGTCCGCATGAAAGGATACTTCTTTCCTTTTCCATCCTTTCTTCTTTCTCTCTTCATCTCACGGTAAGATGTTCCATTTTCTAGTTCCATGATAAAAAGATTACCATCCTCGCTATTATACATTTTCCCTTTTTCAGCTTTTGTAAGATTAACTAAGCTCTTATCATTGCTCGTATGGTCATATATGAGTACATCTTTGATTTCATCATCCTCACTTTTCTCATTAACTCTTATCGAGTATCCTCCGAAATCTCTATTGAATATCTTAGCCTCCATTGCTAAAGACGGTTTCTGAGATTTCATGATTCTCAATCGTTTTTGGAACTGAAAATTCGCTTGAGGTTTCAAGTAATTTGATGCAAATAATGATAAAATGGCTGTCAATATTGATAATGTAATCGCAGGTCTCATTACACGGATAAGTGATACACCCGCAGACTTCATACTCGATAGCTCGTATCGCTCACTCATATTACCAAAGACCATAACTGAGGACAGCAATATTGCTATGGGTAGTGCCATAGAGATCTGAGTAATACCAAAATAAGTAATCAATTCTAGTAAATCAATAATAGAAAATCCTTTACCAAGGATATCATCTATATATTTCCATAGAAACTGCATTACCAATACAAATTGGGCAATAAAAAAAGACAATAAGTAAGGACCAACGAAGCTCCTGACTACCAACCCATCTATTTTTTTAAACCTATCTAATAATGCCATTAATATGTGTGTGGATGTATTATAATATTCACTATCAAAACGACTACATCCTGCGGATCGTCTGTTATAGTAATATTAAAGAAATTGTATTTACGGCTTGGGCTATACTACATAAGTGTTCTTGCAACTTACGCATTTCCCTTTTTTGTTCTTTTCGAAGAATACATCTAATCTACCTAACATGATCCCAGCCCATCCTGCCTGGTTTATTACAACTTCTTCTCCTTTTTTATTCGTTCGGATATCTGGCTCGCTCATAAATGTATGCGTATGACCACCTAATATCATATCAATTTCTTCTGTATTCTCAGCAAGATGTATATCACTTACTTTTTCTTTATCATTTCTATATTTGTAACCTAAATGCGAGAGACAGATTACAAAATCACACTTTTCATCATATCTGAGTTGCTTGCTAATTCTATTTCCAACTTCTATAGGATCCTGGTACTGTGTTTCTTTGTATAAAGCCTTGGGTACTAAACCTGACAATTCTATTCCAAGACCAAAAACACCTATTTTGATTCCATTTTGCATGAAAATCTTATACGGTTTTGTCTTATTTCTTAGGATTGTATTTTCAAAATCGTAGTTAGCAATTAAAAACGGAAAATTAGCATTTGGCATCTGATCATGCAGTCCATCTATTCCGCCATCAAAATCATGATTTCCTATCGTACAGGCATCGTATTTGAGCTCTGACATGAGTTTCAATTCTACTTCTCCACCAAAAAAATTAAAGTAGGGAGTCCCTTGGAATATATCCCCACAGTCAAACAACAGTACATTATCTTCTGATTTCCGAATACGTTCTACTAAAGTAGCTCTTCTTGATACACCACCTTGACCAGCATTTCGACTTCCATCCATTGGAAAAGGGTCTACTCTACTGTGTACATCATTGGTATGCAAGATAGTCAACCGAGTGATATCATGATCTTCCAAAAGGAAAAACGGAACACTCCCTGATGCTAAGCCTAAACCTGACAAAGTAGTTCTAACTATAAAGTCTCTTCTTCTCATGGCTTAATATTTTAGGTTTTTAATCCGTTCAGTAGTGTCCTGAACAATTACTTTCTCATCAGATGGCTTATTCTTAAGATGATCGATTATTATGTCTCTTATTAAAAGATCTTTGTTAGTTCTCTTTCCATCGGCAAGAAAGAAACAATTGTCTCCTCCATCTGCTATATAATCGGCAATCGCAACTGTATACGTTTTATTGATATCAAAGTCTTGTCCCTTTATTTTGATATTGGTTGCCGTCTCACCATCTATTTCCATACTTAAAGTATGACTTATTGGCCACCCCCCTTTTTCGGCTATCTTATCTAGTAATTTCTTGGTAGTGATACCGTCCAACTCTAGCATCACCAATTTATTATCAAATGGCATTAGCTCGTAAATCTGCCCAACTGTTATATCACCTTTGCTCAATGCAGGAATTCTAAGTCCTCCATAGTTTTGCATAGACATATCTATATCAACCCCATAGATTTTTGATGCCTCTGCTAATAGAGCGTCTGAAAACCAATTTCCCAAAACAGAACTAGGTCTTGCTTTTGGCATTGCTTCAGGATTTATGGCGATGACTTCATTCATCTTCGCATCAAGTTGATTTTTGTACGGAGCTATTAATTTATCTAATTCTTTGTCAGATTTATTCCTTTTACTTATCCTATAATAATTAGTATCAATATCCGCGGTATAGACTTGTTTACTACAAGATGCTATTGAGATAAGAAGAATGAGTAGAAATAAGTGTTTTATTTGGGTATACATTTTAATGATTTACATTATGATATCAATCTCTTTTTTGATCGCACTTTTGGCAGTTTTTATTGGGCTTCCTCCCATAGATGTTTGGATTTCCATGCACTTATCAATCATTGCCGCTGCAGAATTTCCTATTGAAGGATCAGATGAAGCAGTTGTTACAATATTTTGCATCTGGTTTTTTGCCATTGAGATTATCTCCCAAAGTTTTTCTGAAACATACACTTGCTGGCTCATATTATGTTCATACTCTTGCTGTATCGCAATCAACATAGCATTACTCATAGATTGCGCATCCATGCTACCGGCACTTAATCTATAACTTAGATTATCAAGTGATATCCGCTCACAAAACATAGCAAGTCTCTCATATGCTTGCAATTTGATAGGTAGTGTATTCTTAGCCTGTGATTGTTTGAATCTTAGCACTTCAGTACTGTATTGCATCTGTCTCTTATACACATCTCCGAGCCCACGAGACAGGCAGAAATCTC
>OJIO01001319.1_pt1 | contig 11239 bp, 10 predicted proteins | sample 1595621 | NCBI WGS metagenome assembly OJIO01 (sample SAMN05416776, study PRJEB24817) | seawater metagenome | isolation source: Sea water | place: Canada:Atlantic | collected 2013-07
TACGAGATTTCTGCCTGTCTCGTGGGCTCGGAGATGTGTATAAGAGACAGTCTATTTATTTACCGCTTCAATCAATCCCTTTTAAAAACTCAATCGACTTTTCCGTATTAAGGTGAAAATCATTAAAGACAACAGTTTCTTCAGCATTAATAAAGATAAACCAAGGCGTACCGCCTGTTCTATAATTTACCATGGTTGAAGAAATATTTCTAGTTATTTCATCTCCTACATCATGTCCAAATGGAATTTTAAAATCGTATTCCTTCTGTATTTCTTTGACGCGTTCAAAAGTGTTTGCATGGCTACCCTCAAAAACTGTCTGGACAGCAATAAAAGCAATATTCTCATTATCTTTTAATGCTTTTGTCATCTTTTGTAGTGCAGGCAAACCTTGACTATGGCAACCTGGGCACCAAGCTTGAAAACAATACATAACTATGAATTTTCCGTCTAGGTTTTTAATTTAACAGGTTCAGAAATATTTCCTTCATCGTCAATCCAAACATCTACAACAAGCTCTGGTGCTTGCATACCTTCAATTCCATATTTATTTAACGTCTTTCCCATTTTTATCTCCTCTAGTTTTACATTTTCATTTTGTCCTATAGTTACAACCGCAATTGACATTGCAATCATCAGGATAAATACTTTTGTGAATTTCATAATTAACCAATACTGTATTTTGTGAATTGTTGCCAAGTAATCTTCAGATTATTGATTCTGATCTACATGGTCTAGTACTTGCACACTTAACTCTTTTAATCAATCTGAATACTATTTTCTTTTTTGTTTAGAGAAACTGAATTAATACAATATCGTAATCCACTCGGAGCAGGACCATCTGGGAATATATGCCCTAAGTGAGCGTCACATGCATTACACATGGCCTCTACTCTAATCATACCCAATGAACTATCCTTCTTATATTTGACAGCATTATCAGCTAACGGTTGGGTAAAACTAGGCCACCCTGTTCCTGAATCAAACTTTTCTCCTGAGTCGAATAATTGTGTTTCACAACATATACAAGAATAAAGTCCAGGTTCATAACGAGAGCAGTGCTCACCTGTAAAACTAGCTTCCGTACCTTTGCCACGAGTGATCCGATATTGTTCTGGGCTGAGTTGTGCTTTCCATTCCTCATCTAATTTTTCTACTCTTCTACCTGGAGAAGGGTTGCCATGATTAGCAAACTTGATTACATCATTCCAATTAAGCATAATATTTCCTTTTTTGTTATTGCAAATATAAGTGAGATTGGAATTGCATTAGTTAGTCATCTTTCCTTGTGATTTGTTAATTCTTCCCTTATTGCATATTATCCTTTAAATATTCTAGTAAATCAATACACTAAGCTTGATTTCATTAACTAATCATAATCGTATTTTTCATGCACATCTGAAATCAGTAAATTCATTATTAAATATGTATATACCTTACCTTCCTCTCTAAAGTATCCTCAAAAAGTGAGTTATTCAATTAATACTATACACAAGAAAAACTACTATCTCATTTAATGTTACAAAGATGAATAGGGAGTGTGGGATTGTAACCCATACCATAATTAATGTTAACTCTTTAATTAATGAAACCTACTTGACTTTGAGTAGGTTTCTTTTTGTTATGCCCATTACATGTGAATTGATTTCCAACAATTTAAGATACAGAAATAAATTTTGGTAGAGTTGATTCCACCCCCTTCGCCCCCTCCAAAGGGGGATTAAGTGAATGCCCAATAATCCCCCTTCGGAGGGGGCTAGGGGGTGGAACATTCCTAACTTCATCCCTAACACCTCTCCTAGTTGGTGGTGCCATCGCATTTTCTATTATCTAAAGTCCACTATTCAGTTTAGTTGAAACTCCCGAAAGCTTGTGTATTCTTCCCTTTCTTTCATGCTCTGCCTCTTTCCAGAAGCAGGGGTACCAATTCTGGCATTGAAGAAATGACTCCATGACTGGATATCTTTGACGCTGAGCTAATCTGGTTTAGCAATGGTCTCTGAGACTAAAATGAATTCATTAATCTTAGTCTCGAATTTCTTTTTTGACTTCACGTTATTGATACACAGAACTGAATGTCCATAACGGACTTTTCCTCATATATTTTGCAAGGCTTTCATACTCTATCTGCCAACCAATCTAACACACCACTAAAAAATTGCTCTTTCTCTGGTTCTCTCATGGTTTCGTGATACAGTCCATCAAGTATAGTCAATTTCTTATCCTTTGATATAGATCTTTCGTATAACCATTTACTTCCTTGTGGATCAGCTAATTTGTCTTCGCTACCATGTAATATTATAAATGGCAGATCGAATTCTGAAAACTTAGACTGTACATGCTTGATAGCTTTGATCATTTCATAACCAGTCTTTGCATTTGTTTTACCGTGATAAACTAAAGGGTCATTTACATATTTCGCAACTTCAGCAGGATCTCGTGAAATCAAATTAACATCAAGCGCTACAGTTGGCAATTTGGGGAATATAGCAGCTATTATTCCAGCTAACTTCTGTAATATGGGCGCAGTTCCATCATCTAGTTTTATAAAAGGACTGGATAAGACCAATCCATCAATACCAGACGGCTTATGATCCAACAAATAAGTTATACTTACTAAGCCGCCTAAACTGTGAGCCATCAAAAAGAATTTACCTTTTACTTCTACCCTTTTTCTTACCTCAATCAAGTCCGAAACATGATTATCCATAGATTGGATATGACCTTTTAAGCCATCAGTCTGCCCCTCGCCTCTTCTGTCATACGTATAAGCAGAATAGCCTGCTTCGTTTAACCTAGAAGCAGTTTCTTCATATCTACCGCTATGTTCTCCATATCCGTGAACTAATAAAACAGTAGCTTTGGGTTCAGGAATTAGCCAATTTCTAATTAAAATATTTATCCCGTTAATTTCTTCTGTTGATGTATGCATAGGGTGAAAATAGATAGAATATATGTATTACGGAAATATTAATATCTCAAACAAAAAAGCATCACTCCAAATCAAGGAATGATGCTTATATATTTTAAAATTAGAGTTCTATTACCCTCGTGCTGGAACTAAGTTAAACTCTACTCGTCTATTTAATGATCTTCCTCTTAAGCTGTTGTTATCAGAGATTGGTCTTGATTCACCATATCCAGCAAAGTTTAGTCTATTCGCACTTACACCATGAATAGTAATATATTCATAACACGCTTTAGCTCTACGTTCAGATAATTTCTGATTGCCTGTTGCTGTTCCTTTATTATCTGTATGACCACTGATCATAAGATTGTAATCAGGATATCTTTTCATAATATCAGCTATTTGCTTCAATACATAGAATGACTCAGATTTTAAAGTTGACCTTCCAGAATCAAACTGAACAGCTCGCATAGCTATTTCTAATACTTTTTGATCCGCTTGAGATATTTCTGGGCATCCATTTGTGGAAACAGGTCCCGCAGTATTTGGGCATCTATCTCTTCCATCATCAATTCCATCGCCATCTGTATCTGGGCAACCACTATATACTGCTGGTCCAAAGGTGGTAGGACATTTGTCATCTTTATCAGCTACTCCATCGCCATCTGTATCTGGGCAACCACTCGCTGTAGCACTTCCGAATAGATTTGGACAAACATCTTGATCATCAGGAACACCATCTTTATCTGTATCTATAACTACTTGAGGACAACCCCCATTAGATTCTGGACCAGATATGTCAGGACAATTATCTTTACTATTAGGTACACCATCATTATCACTATCTCCGTCTGGGCAACCATCATTATCAATTAAACCCGCTATATCAGGACATTTATCTTCAACATCTGAAACTCCGTCACCATCAGAATCTGGGCAACCCGCTAAACTCTTAAGTCCAGCATCCCCAGGACACTTATCTTGGTAGTCAGCTATACCATCTCCATCAGAATCAGGGCACCCATTTAATTCTTTCAAGCCAACAATTTGTGGACATAGATCAAGGTTATCAATAACGCCATCGTTATCAGAATCCATTCCTTCATCCTCTTTTTCTTCTTCTTTCTCTGGAGCAATCCCCTTTCCAAATAAGTAATTAAAACCCAATCCATATTGTAAGTTATTTCTACCTTCTGTAAATGAAAATCTATATTCACCTTGCATCACAATATTGGCATTTGGTGCTACTTTTACTTGCACACCGAAACCTATAGGAGCCTGCATATTAAATTCGCCTTCATTTTCTCCAACAAACCCTATTCCTGCTAATACATAAGGTACTATTTGTTTCTCTGGTGTATAAAATTGATATTGGATCTGTGCATCTAATCCATATATTGTTTTATGCAAGCTTCTGCCTTGATCAAATTTATTCAAATTGAATTTTTCAGTGTTTACAACACCAATTTTCAATGGAACAACAAGGCTTAATTTATCTTGTAGATTTCTGCTATATGCTATTTCAAATCCATGGTGATAATCTTTGAACCTTGCAAAACTACCGTCATTTTGAGATTGGTAATCCATGACAAGTGCTTTAAATGAAATTCCAGATGGGTATTGAGCATTTTGAGCAATTGATTTATTTCCTATCACTAGGAAAAAAAGACAAAAAACAATTGTGATAATTCTTTTCATAATTCTGTGTTTTCTAAATCAGTATTATTTACGTTTACAATATTCCATGTATTTCTGATAGAAGACTGTCTACATAAATACATAACACAATCTTGCACAAAAACACAGGTTGTAAATTAGGGACTGACGCATGTATACATTACTTTATCAAGTTCGATTGTATACACACTACACAAAATTAATAATCTATTTCAATAATTGACCTACAAACAGCAATATATTTAAAAAATATGTAATATCTTCTTTTACTGATTAACAGCTTCTTAATCGCTAATCGACTTATAATTGTTTAAAATATTAAATACTATTTAATTGATTCAAAATATCCAGTCTGTCTATTCTTTCTAACGTTATCATAATTAAAGCATCTACCATTCATAACTACATAAACACCATGAGGAAGTGCCTGGACAAAAGCTATTGCACTCCCAAGGTTAAAAAATCCATCTGACGAGGTACCAAAAGCGATTGGAATCATGGCTCCTGTTAATACGATTGTCTTCCCCGAAATATCAGCAGCGGCTAGGTGCTTTGCCGTGTCTACAATCCTGTCAGTACCATGAGTTATGATCACTTTGTCCAGCTTTGTAGATATGCAATTATGAGCAATGATTTCTTTGTCTGCCTCAGTCATTTCAAGGCTGTCTACCATCATGAGTGTCTTGACATCTATTGATATAGTAGATCTACCTCTTTCGAACATTTCTTGAAGATGCGTATCTTTAAAATATAGTTCTCCTGTTATATAATCATATTCTTTATCGAATGTACCACCAGTAACATAAACTTGTACTTCAGCTCTACCTCTTCCCATGTTTAATTTTTTCTCAATGAAGCTCGAAAATATGAAACTATCCGATATGTTTTATCAATTTGTTGAAATCATATTTAACATGGTAGTTCTTACCAAAACTAATATTATTCAGTAATAGAGGTGATATCCAAATCAACTGGCCTTTTTCTGGCAAACGGTAAAATAATACACACCCCTATCCAATAAAACTGAATGTAAGTCCAATAATTGCTTTCTGAAATATTTTATATTACAATATTAAGTTACATTTGATTTTTGTTTTAAAACATTATAATTTCTAATTGTAGCCTCGTCTAATTATGATTACAACACCGCAACATATGTTATCAAAAAAGGTAGCATCTATGACAGAATCAGCAACATTGCAGATGTCGAAAAAAGCAAGAGCATTAAGAGAAAAAGGACTTGATGTAATAAGTTTGAGTTTAGGAGAACCTGATTTTGATACTCCACAGCATATTAAAGATGCCGCTGTGGAAGCTTTAGCAAATGGCTATACTAAGTATACTCCTGTATCTGGATTAAAAGAATATGTTGAGGCAATCCAGGAAAAGTTTGCAAGAGATAATGATCTACATTTTGAGAAAAATCAGATAGTCGTTTCCAACGGTGCAAAACAGTCAATTGCAAATGTTTGTCTTTCTATTTTAGATCCGGGTGATGAAGTGATTGTATTTACCCCTTACTGGGTAAGTTATTTTGAAATAGTGAAATTTGCAGGAGGAACTCCTATTACACTTTCAGCACCTATCGACCATGACTTCAAAGTTAGACCCGAACAATTAGACAAAGCTATTAATCATAAAACAAAGGCTATTATTTTCTCTTCTCCATGTAATCCTACGGGATCAGTTTATACTAGAGATGAATTAGAAGGTCTAGCAGAAGTGATCTCTAGTTATGACAACCTAATTGTAATCTCTGACGAAATCTATGAGTTCATAAACTTCACAGGACAACATGCAAGTATCGGTGCTATTGAAAGTATGAAAGATCGTACTGTAACCATAAATGGGATGTCGAAAGGATTTTCAATGACAGGTTGGAGACTCGGGTATATGGGTGCTCCCGCATGGTTAGCATCTGCTTGCACAAAAGTCCAAGGACAATTCACAAGTGGTGCAGCATCATTTTCTCAGAAAGCAGGAGCAATTGCACTCACTTCAGATTTGAACCCTTCTTATGAGATGAGAGAAGCTTTCCTTAAGAGAAGAGATCTAGTCATAGAATTATTAAAAGAGATACCTGGTATAAATGTAAATCATCCTACTGGAGCATTTTATGTATTTCCAGATGTTAGTTCTTACTATGGCAAAAGCAATGGAACAGTAATAATAGACAACAGTAGTGATTTTGCAGAATTAATTCTAGAAAGTGCGCATGTAGCATTGGTTGCAGGAATTGCCTTTGGCGATGATAATTGCGTTAGAATTTCATATGCAGCTTCTGATGACACGCTTAGAGAAGCAGTAAAAAGAATAGCTAATTGCTTAAAGGAATTTAAGTAATAAATAATCGTTGACTCGAACTAGTTGGCGTACTTGTTTCAAATCCAAAAAGGTAGAAACACTAGGGTTCCAAATAAAAAAGTAATCATCGCATCTGAGATGATTACTTTTTTTATATCTACTTCTTTAGCATCAAGGTACAGATTAGCGTTTTTAAATTTTGTTTGCTTGCTAAGTAAATTCACTCCGAAAGTTGCAATTATGATCCGGTATATAGATTGGAAAATACAATATAGAAATAGACCAAATGAATATTGATTAATAGGGTTTGAAAAATCAAAATGGAGAAAAGACAAAAAGTCTCTTGTAATACCGCAGCTTTTGCATTCATAGCCAGTAATTGTACTATGTACACAATTCCACGAATTATGATCAATCAATATTACTGCAAGTATCCCCATTCCCATTATAGTAACTACAACTACCCTATTCAATAATATATATTCCCTTAGCCGCATTAGCGTTAATTTTTCATCAAGAAGATAATGAAACTATAGACACAGGTTTTAATCTTTATAAAGTTAGTCTTTGATACAGTTGAAAAAACTGACCTATCAAGCAATTTAATCATTCTACTATTCTTGAGACATTTGGCTTGTATCAGTGCTTTCTACAGAATCTATTGTAATCACCCCATTGTTTTCATAGATATCACATCCCATTTGCTCCGCTTTTTCCTGCATTTTTTCAACTTCTATTGCCAAAGATGTCAATCTCGATATATTGCCAAAAACTTTAGAACCACCATTCTCTAATTCCTCTTCTAATATTGAGATTTTATCATTTGCTTTTTCAATCTCAATTTTTAGTTCACTGCAGCTTTGTAAATCTCCAATTCTCTTTTCAAAATCTCCTAGGCCACTTGTGAAAGCAAAATACCAAATTGCAGATATAAGTATTGGTAGCAATGAAAAGACCATTGCAACTATTGACAATGTCTTTTTATCTCCATTATCCCTTGCTTTAAAATAAGCTATTAGACCCAAGATAAGACCGATAACACCAAAAGGTATACTCAAAAACCCTAAACAAGGAATTAATGACAATAAAAAACCCAATCCACCTAAAACTAATGCAATTATCGATAGCGTATTATCTTGTCTGTATTCATTCATGTTTTTTTTGATTTTTAGACGAGTAACGTCAATTAATTGAATTAAGCTGGATATAAATTGGCTTCCTTAAAGATAGTTGTAAATATTGGTTTATGATACTGACAACAATATATCTCCGATTTAAACTAATTAATAATTAAGATAGGCTAAACCTTATGACAGGAATAGCCTATTTTATATATTCTAAGATAGAAAAAAGATCTTAATTTTTGATCATTTTAATACTTTCTGTCCCCTGCTCGCTAGTCACATTTAATATATACATACCTGATTCTAAGTCTGATATATTAAAAGTAATTGAACTTTGGTTTATGTTTTTATAATTTGCAACAGATTCTCCTGTAATGCTTATGATTTGAACATTTGATATAACACTGCCTTTCTCGGAAGCAACTAGAATCTTATTAATTGCCGGATTTGGATAGACATTTATTGATTCAATTTCTGAATCACCAGTATCCTTTATTTCAAACTCAATTGAAGAACCAGGTAAAGCGTATTGCAATCCATCACCAGCTTCAAAAACAATATCAGTCATCTCTACTGTCATCTTACCATTTGAAGGATCTGAATTCCTTCCTTGTGGTTTAATTCCTTCAGCATCTTCTTCAACAATAAATGACAAAATAGCTATTAACCCCGCACCTGTTGACCCCACTCCATTTGATTTCACACCCGCTGCTTCGACTACAACATCTTCTGATATGTGCGTTAAACTTGCATAAGGAGCACCTTTTACAAAAAAATTATCTTCAACAAATTCCAATTGAATTGAAGATGCATCCGTATTAGCTTCAGGTAGATTTATGGTAAACGCAATTCCAGCCATATCAATAGCTGGATAGTTTTCCGTACCTGCATAAATTAGAATCTCTTTTACATCCCCAACTTCTGCATCGGAATCACTTATGAAGTAAAATGGAATATTCTTTACCCCAAACAAATCATTTGAAACAAGCGTATTCACATTGTTGTAATTATCCGATACTGCATCTATATCGTCAGTAGAAATAATTCCATCTCCATTCGCATCTGCGAAACCAACGCTTTTACCATTTATTTGATTATCAACCCATGCACTAACCTGAACACCATCAAAAGATTCACCGTAAGGAGAAGCATCTCTAGGCTCTCCAGTTTTCCCCATGTATCTTCCGATTGTTAAAAGGTCTCTTACATTTACATTTCCATCACCATTCGCATCACCTGGCCAAACACAATTATCAACACAAATACATACATCTTCGACATCTGTATCTTCAGTAATTAGTACTATAGTAGAGTAACTGGGCAAATTATTATCACTTGCAAAGTATCTTAATATTACATCATCAGCTCCAATAAAATTTTCGTTTGGTGTATAAACAGCAAATACTTTCTGTAATCCCTCTTCACATCCTACATCCACAGATTCGTCTAATCCGAAAACTTCTATCGTCCCATGAGATGGATAAGATTGTATTTCAAAAAACTCACTACCCAGTGGAACTTCATACTCAATAACTCTAGGTTGATTCATTGGTGTACTAAAAGTATAATCAGCACTGGCTGATGGAGTAAAATTGCCTACAACAATTTTTATTGAACCCTCTTCTGTTTCTGAGCCATTACTGGCTTCATAAACAAATTCATAAACCCCAGAAGAATTAGGTTCTGGTGTATAAGTAAAACTACCATCACCTTCAGGGAATAATCCATCAGAATAAGACGTGATTACCGTTTGTCCATTTGTATCGTTTTCTTTTACATTAAAAGAGATTGAAGTATTTTTTGCAGTAAAGAAGATATCATCTTTCACAAAACCATCATCTACATACTTTTCAATCACATTTGCACTAACTGTGTGTTCAAGTCCTTCTTCGGTTGTAAACACTAATTCATCTAATCCATCTGTGCTTTCATTAGAAACATATTTCCATATGTAGTCATTTATTTGAGTCAATTCTCCAAAACCTAGCGCACTCCCATCATGAGTATAATCAGTCCAAGGAAGAGTAATGTATTGATGTGAACCTGAAGGCATGTCAAATGCATCAGCTGTGTTTCCTATTGGTTGCTCTCCTTCAGTGGATATATAGATCGTTGCGCTAGAAGCTACCCCATACATATCTATTCCACTGTAAACGATGTAATCCAAATCACTATCTGCTGGGGTATATGTAATTGTATTATCTTCATTAACTACTGCAGAACCAAACATAACCTGTGCAATATTTAATGTTAAAAGACTAGCTGTTGATTCATCATTAGCAGTCGGATCAATTGTAACCGGTTGATCCGACGTTAATCTAATAAAGTCATCGCTGAGATCAACTATAGACTCAACGACATTTATATTAAACTGATGATTCTCCACAAACCCAGAAAAAAAATTCAGATCTTGTAAAATAAAATAATCATACCCAAGGAAACCTGGATTTGGTGTATAGGTGATCGAATAAACACTCCCATCATTCTGAATCAGAACATTGCCTGATTCAGATTGATCAATTACAATTAAATCTGACCCAATGATTGTAATTGAAATACTATAAGTCCCATCTTTTAGAACGGTGACAGGGTATTCATTATCGGCTTGGGCGTTAAAGCTCAAAAACGCTCCAAAAAAAAGTGTGTAAAGTAATTTTGTGATTCTCATTCTTTTTCTAGAAGTCGAAACTTCATATTTTGGTTACAAGACAAAGAAAAGCATAAAATTCTATGTTATCTAAATATTTAAGGTTTATTTATATTAAATTTTTCAATACATAACCCCATGAGCTTTAGACCCTAAAACACAATCATATATATAAGATTAAAACATAAACTATAAATATCTATATATCAATTAATTACAAACAAAAGTGTTTGTAATCACATTTCCTATTTTTCACATTCAAAATATCCATATTTACACCTTGATATTTATTATAAAAAAAAGCTATTTTAGACTTAAAACACATATCACATATAATAATATCATCATGTGTTACATTTTCATTTAATGTCTATTATAAATATGATAATTTACCATATATACAACCATATACGCCTTTCTGAAATAAAATTTACCAAGTATTATAGATTATCTATGATAAAACTACAGATTAAGTATCGTTCATTATCTTCGCATTTCATACAAAAGAAATCATGAAGAATACGCTCATATATCTGTCTCTTATACACATCTGACGCTGCCGACGAAGAGGATAGTGTA
>OJIO01001320.1_pt1 | contig 11228 bp, 12 predicted proteins | sample 1595621 | NCBI WGS metagenome assembly OJIO01 (sample SAMN05416776, study PRJEB24817) | seawater metagenome | isolation source: Sea water | place: Canada:Atlantic | collected 2013-07
CTCGGAGATGTGTATAAGAGACAGTAATAATACCAATGAAGAATTTTTTATCTATGATTATTATGATGGAATTCAAGCATCACAAATACAGCAAAAACCTATATTTCTTCTATTCACTGGAATCAATTGTAAAAACAATAAATACATAAATGAACTGATAAAGAATGATAATGGAATAATGAAAAAAATCACAATTGATTACGTTCCTGTAATATTAAATGTTAATGATAGAACCAAATTGACAAAACAAAAACAAATAATTAGAAATGGAAAAACTTTAGTTCTTAGAACAAAAGGAAACGAATGGGCTCAATTAGAAGTATCAAAGTTTCAAAGAAATATTCAACCATTGATTGTAATTATCGATTCAAATGAACAAGTAATAAAACAACCAATAGAAGGTGAAATTATAAGAGAAGACCTTTTGGAATATTTGTACGATTAATTTATCATTCGCCATACATAACCTTTGAAATCATAATCCCCATATCGAGAAAGCTCATTACTTTTTATTACCTTGATATTAATATCAAATTATAAAAGCAATTGCTAGAGTCATACAAAATGTGTGGAGTGTTCGCAATAGAAAGTAATAATAATCTATGTATTTATTAGGGTACGACCTCGGGAGTTCTTCGATCAAAGCTGCTTTGATTGATTCTACTACTGGAGAAACTGTACAAGTAATTCAATATCCTGAAACGGAAATGGATATCATTTCTGTTCAAAATGGCTGGGCGGAACAAGAGCCTGAGACTTGGTGGGAGAACCTATGTATAGCAACCAAAGAACTGCTTCAAAAATCTGGAGTTAATCCTCAAGAAATAAAAAGTATAGGTATTGCATATCAAATGCACGGATTGGTCTTAGTAGATAAAGATGAGAATGTGTTGAGACCTTCGATTATCTGGTGTGACAGCCGAGCTGTTGATATAGGAAATGAAGCATTTGAATCTCTTGGAAAAGAAAAATGCTTAAGCCATTTGCTTAATTCTCCTGGAAACTTTACGGCATCAAAACTCAAATGGGTAAAAGATAATGAACCTGAGATTTTTGACGAGATTGATAAAATTATGTTGCCAGGTGATTACATAGCAATGAAATTATCAGGAAAGATAAATACTACGATTTCCGGATTATCAGAAGGTATGTTTTGGGATTTTAAAAACAATAAAATTGCTGATTTTCTAATAGATCATTATGGAATTTCGAATACTTTGATTCCAAATGTAGTTGATACTTTTGAAGTGCAAGGGTATGTATCAGAACAAGCTGCTATCGAAACGGGATTATCAGATGGAACGGCTGTAGCTTATAGAGCCGGAGATCAACCCAATAATGCATTGTCTTTAGGCGTTTTTAAGCCCAATGAAGTGGCAGCCACTGGAGGTACATCGGGTGTTGTATATGGAATAGTTGACCAACTTATCTATGATAACGAATCTAGGATAAATGGATTTGCACATGTAAATCATTCAATCCAAAATCCGCGATTAGGCCTTCTCCTTTGTATTAATGGAGCGGGGATACAGCATTCTTGGTTGAAAAAACAAATGGCCAACTCCGAGACCTCATATGTTGAAATGGAAAGAATGGCCAGCAATATACCTATAGGAGCGGATGGACTAAGAATTCTACCTTTTGGCAATGGATCTGAAAGGATGTTAAAAAATAGTAACCCTGGTGCTCAAATCAATAACCTTCAATTCAATAAACATACAAGAGCCCATTTTTATCGAGCAGGCTTAGAGGGTATAGCATTTGCATTTGTGCATGGATTTCAAGTGCTCAAAGATTTAGGAATGAACCCAAAAGTTATCAAAGTCGGAAACGATAACTTGTTTCAATCCCAAGTGTTTTCTAACACTATAGCCAATTTGCTAGGTTGTAATATTGAAGTGATAAAAACAACGGGAGCGGCTGGTGCAGCAAAAGCAAGTGGAATTGGTGTAGGAATCTATAGCAGTCTAGAAGATGCCAGTAAAACTAATGAAATAGAAAAGGTATACAAACCAAGAAGCTCAAATGAATCTTACTTTATTGCATATAGAGCTTGGGAATCGGACTTGATCAAATTAGTATCCAAGTAACTCTGTTTCTCGAAATGCATTACTCGATTGAAATAAAATGAAGAATAAAATGTCAAAATCAACAAAGAAATCTAAAGATACGACCGTAACTTTAGGAGATAAAGAATATTTCAAAGGGATACCTAAAATAAAATATGAAGGGAAGAAGTCGAAAAATCCTTTTGCATTCAAATGGTACAATGAAGATCAGAAAGTTGCCGGCAAAACAATGAAGGATCACTTTAGGTTTGCTATAGCTTACTGGCATACCTTCTGTGGTAATGGAAGCGATCCATTTGGCGCACCTACTAAGCAGTTTCCTTGGTTGGTAAGTGATGATCCGATCCGAAGCGCAAAAGACAAGATGGATGCTGCATTTGAGTTTATTACTAAGATTGGAGCACCTTATTATTGTTTTCATGATATAGATATGGTAGATGAGGGAGCTACTTTGGCAGAAACAGAATCAAGATTACAAATTCTGACAGATTATGCTTTAGAGAAACAAAAAGCATCAGGCGTAAAATTACTTTGGGGTACGGCCAATCTGTTTTCTAATCCTAGATATATGAATGGGGCAGCTACAAATCCTGATTTTGACGTAGTTGCCTATGCCGGAGGGCAAGTGAAAAATGCTTTAGATGCCACGATAAAATTAGGTGGTGAAAATTATGTGTTCTGGGGTGGGAGAGAAGGATATATCTCTTTGTTAAACACCAATATGAAAAAAGAAGTAGACAATCTTGCTCAATTTTTGCACATGGCAAAAGACTATGCTCGAGGCCAAGGATTCACAGGCACATTCTTCATAGAGCCTAAGCCTTGTGAGCCATCTAAGCATCAGTACGATTATGATTCGGCGACGGTGATCGCTTTTTTGAGAGCGTATGATTTATTGAATGATTTTAAACTAAACTTAGAATTTAACCATGCAACGCTAGCGGGGCACACTATGGCACATGAGATGCAGGTAGCTGCTAATGCTGGACTTCTTGGTAGTATGGATGCTAATCGAGGGGACTACCAGAATGGCTGGGATACTGATCAGTTCCCAAATGATTTGTATGAATTGACAGAATGCATGTTGGTCTTTCTACAAGTTGGAGGACTTCAAGGAGGTGGTATTAATTTTGATGCTAAAACACGTCGTAATTCTACAGATTTAGATGATATATTTCATGCTCATATTGGGGGAATGGATGTTTTTGCCAGAGCTCTATTGATCGCCAATGATGTTCTAAAGGAATCAAATTATAAAGAATTGATGAAAGAGCGATATGCTACTTTTAACAGTGGGAAAGGAGCGAAATTTGCAAAAGGGAAATTGTCATTAGCGGATCTGTCTAAAATAGCCTCTAAAAAAGGGGAACCTAAAATGAGAAGTGGAAAGCAGGAGATGTTTGAGAATCTGATCAACCAGTATATCTAAGATCTCATCTCACATCGCCCATCCTATATTCAATAAAGTGTGGACTTGGGTTTTCTGATATTAATATTCGATTTGAATGGTTGTCGGCATATATTTCGGCTTCATATGATACAGAACCTAAAACCACAGATGAGATGTCAATGATGTTACCGGTCGGTGCAATCGTATCATTATCACATTGCCCTTGACAATAACAAACACTAATGGTGCAGATAATAAATGTGAGGAGCTTAGTTAGATTTGAAAAGGTCATTGGTCTAATATAAATTGGTATGAGTTACTTTGTGAGTCTAAGGTAAGACATAATCTAGATATATGAAAGACATTAATCTGGCAAGTCTATTTTCTTTATCGAACTGCATGGAATGTACTTCATTGATTTTAATCTTTTTGTCGATCATTCTTGGAATTACAATTAATGTAAAGTATATTTGTCATAATGTAACTAGTATTTTCCATTATGGAAAGTGTATTATCTAATTTAAATGAGATTATGACACAAGAATCACATCTAGACAGCGAAAGAAATAATGTAGATAAGTTGAAAATATTTCAACTGCCGAATAGTGCGAAGAAGATAGGGTGGGTGATAGCATGCGTAGCTTTTGTTGCGCTATTTCTTACCATTAAGGATACTTTGCCTAAGGAGATAGCTAAATATAGCTTGTTGGTTGGATTATTGATTGTTTCAATATCAAAGGAGAAAATTGAAGATGAACTGATCAAAAACTTACGATTACGTTCTTTCACCTTTGCATTCATATTTGCGGTGTTTATAGCTATTCTAAATCCATTATTTTCCTACCTAGCAAATTTTGTTTTTACTGAACAGCAGGAAATATTTAATGGTGTAGGAGATTGGATGATATTATGGCTTTTGTTAAGTATTCAAGTACTCTATTTTGAAAAGCTCAAAAGGATACATCAATAATGAAGAATAGACTTAAAGTAGAAAGGGCAATATTAGATCTAACCCAAGAAGAACTTGCAAATAAGATTGGTGTCTCAAGACAGACTATTAATTCTATCGAAAAAAACCGGTACATTCCATCTACTGTATTAGCATTAAAGCTATCCAGGTTATTTAGTAAACCTGTGAATGATTTCTTTGTATTGGAAGACCAAGACTAAAATGACTAAAATGAAATAATTTAAAACATATTTTGTCAACGTCATTTTGTCGAATTGCTAGCCTAAGAATGTGCCATTCTCTATACTAGTCGCCGTGTTTACTTCGTAAGCCACTTGGCTGATTTGTTTGAATCGCTGAATCGCTTTATGATGTTGACAAAAGGCTTTATTCTCGAACTGATTCTAGCGATTCAAGTGGTTTACGAAGTAAACGCGTAGATCATTGTAGTGAATTGAAAATTCGCGGGATGATTCAGCAAAATGTCTAAAATGCACCCAACTGAACCCCTGACATAGGACAGTCACAGCTTACTCTTATCTTTGTTTCTTAAAGAAATATATACAGCATGAAACACGAATGGAGAAAAAAGGAGAAATCAATTTATCTTCCTAAGAATAAACCAGAATTGATAGATATTCCAGCATACAAATTCATTACGATAAGAGGAGCTGGAAATCCGAATAGCGAAATTTTTGGTGATTACATAGGTGTTTTATGCAGTATGGCGTATGCAATAAAGATGAACCTTAAAAAACAAGATTCAAAACCACAAGACTATATGGATTGGACTGTTTATCCATTAGAAGGTGTATGGGATATTACAGAAAAAGCAAAACAGAACTTTGATGGCCAAATCAATAAAGACGATCTAATATTTAATCTCATGATCCGCCAACCAGATTTTATTGATGAAACCTATTTTGATGAAATGCTTGCTATTACAAAGAAAAAGAAACCGAACATTCTTCTTGATCAAGTTGAATTTGAAACTATATCAGATGGTAAATGTGTCCAAATGATGCATGTCGGCAGTTATGATAACGAGCCAGCATCTTTTCAGATCATGGAAGAATTTGCAAATAGCCAGGGATTAATTCGAAAATCAAAAGTACACCGTGAGATTTATTTGTCGGACTTCAGAAAAGTAGAAGAAGAGAAGCTGAAAACAGTGTTGAGGTTTTGGGTGTAAGGGTGATTAATATTGGAAGAAATCAAATAATCTTTTATTTATCCTCTTCCAAATTAATATTGGAATACTGTTGTAGTCGCTACAATCTTTTTTGTAGCACTCATTTGATTTATTGTAAACTAGATAATAATCCTTTTAATAAAGTGTATTTGCTCCAAGTTTATTAGATTAGTATTTTTGAATTTTAACCAAGAAAATATACCACCTCTATGGATTTGTTCAATTCAAGTACATCAATAGACCTTCTTCCGAGAGATGGAGAGGTGATCTATTATGGTCCAATTATGAATTCAAGCCAAGCAGTGATGTATTATGATCTTTTGATGGAAAAAATCCAATGGGAAAACGATCAAGCTATGATGTTCGGTAAGTTGATCATCACCAAACGAAAAGTAGCTTGGTATGGAAGCGAGCAGTTCCCATATACATATTCTAATGTGACCAAAACCGCCTTGCCATGGACAAAAGAACTACTAGAACTCAAAGCACTCGTTGAGGATAAAACGGAAGAAACATTTAATTCTTGTTTACTTAATCTGTATCATTCTGGAGAGGAGGGAATGGCATGGCACAGCGATGGAGAGAAAGATCTCAAAAAGCGTGGTGCAATTGCCTCTATGAGTTTTGGAGCGGACCGTAAATTTGCATTCAAGCATAAAGAAACAAAAGAAACTGTATCACAAGTTCTAGAAAAAGGAAGCTTATTGGTTATGAAAGGTACAACGCAAGATAACTGGCTACATAGATTGCCGCCTACTAAAAAAGTGAAGTCTCCTAGGATAAATTTGACTTTCAGGACGATCGTGAAGAATAGTTAAAATCAAGTATTTTCCCCTATTGGATAAAAATCCAAAAACTATATCTTTATATTGAGTTTCAAAGATGAATCAATTACTTATAAATAACACAAATGGAATTTAAATTGAAACTAATATTATCATTAAACTTACTCATGTTTTGTGTAGTGATCTCTTATACTCAGACGGATCAAGTAGTAATTCTAAATGATGTCATTTCTACACTGAAAGGAGAACAAGGAAATGAAGACATCAAGTCATTTTCTACATTAAAAGAAGCATGCAAGAGCAAATATATAACTTGCGATAGAAAGGGGAGGATTGAAGGACTAGATTTTCAGTTTGCAAATTTAAACGGTCATATACCAGAAAATATCAATCAATTGGTTGATTTAGAATATGCTAATCTTACTTTCAATTATTTAGATGGAACAATTCCAAATGGCTTGACTAAATTACCTGACCTTGAAGAACTATCACTTAGTGGAAATTTCTTGGAAGGTCCTTTACCAAGTGATATTAGAATGTTGAATAAGAAAGTAGATATAGATCTGTCTCAAAATACATTTAAAAAAGTAGATCCTAGATGGGCGAAGAAGTTAAATATCAAGAATCAATTTAATCTTGAAGGTTGTAGATCTCCGGATAGTATTTTTTTAGTTGTTGATATTGGAAAGGTTAAGAAGTTAGAAATACTTGATGGAGAATCAATGCCGCGATTTTCTGGATGCGAAAAGGGAGGTCTTTCTGAAGAAGAAAGACTTAGTTGTTCAAAAAATAAAATGCTACATTTTATTTTCAGAAATTTAAAATATCCAAATGAGGCAAGAGAAGAGGGCCTACAAGGAATGGCAATTATTCAGTTTGTTGTTCTTGAAAATGGAGATATTAGTGATGCAGTAATTAAGAGAGATCCAGGAGGGAGATGTGGAAATGCAGCTTTATGGGTAATAAATAGAATGAATTATATATGTAATAAATGGATACCTGGAACTCAAGGCGGAAATGATGTGAAAGTGGAATATGTGCTCCCTGTACAGTTTAGCCTGCGAAACCATTAACCAACCTAAACCATAAAAATATTATAAAATGATAGCGGCTGAAACCACTAATAAACAATACAAAGATCGAATCAAGTTGTCAATGTCATTTGACCCAGACAAAATGATAGCGGAATTTGAAGAACTCAAATTGGCTCATTTCGAATATTATGATGTTATCTCACTAAGAGGACCAGCGCATATGATTGATCCTTCTAGACCATTTCCTCCACCTGCTGATGATTATGCAGATGGATCTTGGACAGAGTGGTTAGATTCTCCTTATCTAAAAAGGTCGGAATATCTTAAAAGTATTGTTGATTATTTCAGGGAACATACCAAGGTGACACTGGTTCGATTATTAAGATTGGCACCTGGAGCGTTGGTAACAGAACATACTGATCCTACATTAGGAATGGAAGTGCATAAGTCTGTGATTAGACTTACGATTCCGATTATTAAGACTAATGAAGTTGACTTCTATCTGAATAATGAAATTGTACCCATGAAACCAGGGGAATGCTGGTATATGAGACTTACTGATCCTCATAAAATAAATAATCGTGGAGGAACAGAAAGAATAAATCTTACAATAGATATGATTCCAAATGAATGGGTAGTGAATATGATAGAAAATGAATAACTTCGACTTATTATTATCCTAATTTATTATGAATTTAGTCCCTTTCAAAGCTATATATCCGAATTTAAGTTTGGTTTCATCTCCAGAATCTTTTTTTGGATCTGTTAAGTCTCAATTTACTGAATATAGAGCAAGTGGGTTTTTTAAAACTGTCGAAGAAGATTCAATTTATATCTACCAACTAGAGACTAGGGGGAGTAAGCATCAAGGTATTATAACGTGCACGGATATCCAGGATATCAACAAGGGTAAATTATTGAAACATGAAAATACAATAGCCACTAAAGAACAAAACATGATGAACCTCACCTTGCAAAATAAAGCACTGGTGAAGCCTGTATTGTTGGCTTATGATAGCGTAAATGAGATAAATCAATTGATCAAAAAGGTAATTAAAAAAAGTGAACCTTTTTATACTGTTGAGTTTGAAAGTACGGGTGAAATACATACAGTATGGAAAGTCTCCTCTGAGAAAATGGTCAATGAATTTATTGCAACATTTAAGTCAAGAGTGCCTATCAGTTATATAGCGGATGGACATCATAGAGTGAAAACTTGCCAACTTTTAAATGCAACAAGCAAAAAAAATGAAGTGGTAGATACAAGACTCAAAAGTGTACTATCTCTTTATTTTTCATGGGATCAATTAGATATATTTGATTACAACAGGTCGGTGGATGCATTTCAAAACTTATCACCCCTAAAGTTCATGTCACAGTTATCGGAATTCTGCAAGATTAAACCGCTTAAATCTGCTAAAAAACCTCAGCAAAAACATGAAATGACAATGTTACTTTACGGAGAGTGGTATCGGTTAAGATGGCGTAAATCAATCATTAAACAACATAAGGATGAAGAAGTAATATTTGATACTCATCTACTCAATAAGCATATTATTGAAAACTTATTAGGAATCGAGAATGTAAGAGAGGATGCAAGAATGAAATATATAGATGGGGTGGTTGGTTTGGAAGGACTTACTGACCATGTAAATGAAAATGAAAATAGGGTAGGGTTTTGTATGTATCCCATAGTTGCTGAAGATGTAAAGACTATTGCTGATCATAATAAAACACTTCCTCCAAAGAGTACGTGGTTCGAACCAAGGGTCAAGAATGGATTGTTGGTCCAAGGATTTTGATTTGTAAATTGTAAATGTAAATCTTATAGATATGCAGCAAAGAGAATTTACTTTACCGGCCAAAAGACGGGGCTATCATATCATAACAAATGAAGTGATCTCACAACTAGGAGAATTGCCAAAGATGGGCATGTTATACCTATTCATAAAACATACTTCTGCGGCCATCACGATCAATGAAGCTGCCGATCCTGATGTATTGACAGACTTTGAATCAATCTTCAATAAAATCGTACCTGAGAATATGCCATTTCTTACACATACGATTGAAGGACCTGATGATATGCCTGCACACATCAAAGCCGCTATGATTGGAAATACAGTAACGATTCCGATTACGAATAACCAGCTTAATCTCGGTACTTGGCAAGGTATATATTTGTGTGAATTTCGGAATAGTGCAAATGGGCGTAAATTGGTGGCTACAATAATTGAATGATGAAGTATATAATATGTATCCTATTGTTTATTGGATGTTCTGCAGAAAAAGTGGATAAACAAAAGACTGAAATAAATCCTCCAATAAATCAAAGCAAGGTTAGTCTAGTTGTGTTGGGCACTGCCCAAGACGGAGGTTCTCCACATATAGGATGCAAAAAAGAATGTTGTCTAGAATTGTGGAACGCACCAGATAAAACTAGAAAAGTGGTTTCTCTAGGTGTTATTGATAATCAGAATAGCAAGCGTTTTATTTTCGAAGCATCACCTGACTTTACAAGTCAGGCAGCAACATTAAATGAATATGCTGGTAAAGAATATGACTTGATGCCGGATGGTATTTTGATTACTCATGCTCATATTGGTCACTATACCGGATTGATGTTTCTTGGAAGAGAAGCAAAAGGAGCTAAAAATACTCCCGTTTTTGCAATGCCCAAGATGATAGAATTTTTATCTGCTAATGGGCCATGGGATCAGTTGGTAAAATTAGAAAATATTGAATTACATGAGCTGGGGATCAGTAAGGAAACCGTATTGACTTCCAATGTGAAGGTCATGCCGATACAAGTGCCACACAGAGACGAATATTCTGAGACTGTTGGATTCGTTATTTCTGGAAAGCAAAAATCAGCTTTATTTATTCCTGACATTGATAAGTGGGAGAAATGGGATAAAGATATCGTTTCGTGGATAGCTAAAGTAGATTATGCATTTCTTGATGCTACTTTTTTTGATGCTAACGAGATCAACAATAGAGATATTTCAGAGATTCCACATCCTTTTGTTATTGAGAGCATGGAGTTGTTTAAAGACTTGAGCAAAGAGGAAAAAGCAAAGGTTCACTTTATTCATTTTAATCATACTAATCCGTTGTGGGACAAGGAAAGTGAAGAGCACAAACAGGTTCTGGATTCAGGATTTAATGTTGCTAAATATGGTATGAAAATAAATCTTTGATAATAAAATTTAGAATGATTACCAATGAAAATTATCCACCCATACTTTTTCTGTCTCCTTTTACCTAAGCTGCAAATCACAATCTAATAATAAAGCTGAGTCATCTAATATTGCCAAAAAGATATTACATATAATGTAGACAGATTAAAATGGTATGTTCAAGATTCAGATGATGTTATTAAGTACATGGCAAATCAGGGACATAACCTCAATTTAAAGCTGAAGATATTGTAGCGGTGTATGTATCAATTTTTGAATTCACGAAGAGTTTTAATAAGGATTACAAATATACAGTGGGAGAGAGCCTGAAAAAGGAAACGATAGAACTTCTGACTTTGATCTATGGTGCCAATAGCAGGAAAGATAAGCATAAAGTGTTACAGGAATGGAGAAGACGCATTGCTCACTTGTCTGTAGATGTCCCATATCACATGCCGTTTATATCAAATGCCAGATAATAAGTTAGCTTTACAGTATTATATCTTCTGTACCCCAGTAAGAACTTAATAAGACACAGTAGCAATCAATGCAAGAAAGGCAAAGCTGAAGGCAATGCGGCGTCTAACTTAAATTCATTTCTTTTTCTCATTTACTTCCTAAACGCTGCGG
>OJIO01001321.1_pt1 | contig 11227 bp, 8 predicted proteins | sample 1595621 | NCBI WGS metagenome assembly OJIO01 (sample SAMN05416776, study PRJEB24817) | seawater metagenome | isolation source: Sea water | place: Canada:Atlantic | collected 2013-07
GTTTTATAGATGGTTTTGCAATTAAGTCAGCTGAAATAACTAATGAATGGTTTTTTGATATTGTTGTTACCGCTGTTTTTGATTTTAAACCAATAAATCTCGAAAATACTTTTGTAACTTTTCCAAAAACAGAAGAAGAAAAGCAGGAAGCATTATCTCGTTATGTAGATCAAATAGTGGCAAATAGTAGAAGAGGTTGGGATATTGTCAAAATCGGGAACAGTAGAAAATATAAAACAAAAGACGGAAAAGAGCTAACCTCATTAGTAGTAAATAATTCTGGACAAGTTTCAATAAATTTCCATGAGGTTTTTGGAAAAAATGACTCTGAAGCGGCTAATAAGAGAATAATGGAGATTTTGATGGAAACAAATAATATATCAAATCAACCAAATGAAGTAAAGCCAAAACATGAATCGTCTGCAATAGAATCAAAAAAGAAAGTATCTAAGAAGTGGTGGGAATTTTGGAAATGAAATGAAAACAGCATAGAACATTGAGTAACATATCAGCCTTCCTTCGGGCGGCCGCTAGTTACTCTTGGACGTTGGCAACATTCCCCAGATTCGACGGACCAAAATTGAACTAAAAAGTTATCAGTTTTTCCTCGGCAAATTAATTTCCCTTACTAACGTTCGCTTTGGGGATTTGAAAAGCTGTTATAGATAAAGTACATTTGAATAAGAATGATGACTATTGATAATAATAGACTTAGCGAACGTTAGCCAGAAGCGGAAAACAGCAATTGAACAAAAATAATATGAAAAAGGCGTTCTACACATTCCCATCATTAATGCTTTTCATTTCTATGTTGTTTTGTGCCAGCAGTTGCAATAATGGTAAATTCCAGGAGTCAATCATTGACAATGGGAAAAAAGAAACCATAAAAGAAACCATAAAACCCATACCTACCCAAGAAAAGAAAGTTCCCATAATCGATACGATCGACTACAACAAAAGAATGTTGGCTTTATCCAATAACGACACCACTGGAAAATGGCCCGTAAAAACCCCCTATCCATTGCCTGGGGCGATATTGCCGTATAACAGAATCGTTGCTTATTACGGAAATCTGTATTCCAAAAGAATGGGGATTCTGGGCGAATTGCCAAAAGATGAAATGCTTAAAAAACTACACTACGAAGTTGCTAAATGGCAAGCTGCCGACACCACCATAAAAGTAATTCCAGCCTTGCACTACATCGCCGTCACGGCTCAGATTTTACCTGGAAAAGCAAAATTGCATCGAATGCGAATGCCTTTTAAACAAATTGATATAATTATAAAGTGGGCAAAATCAATTAATGCTTTGGTGTTTTTAGATGTTCAGGTTGGACATAGCAATATTCATGATGAAGTTGCCAAGCTGGAACCATATCTTAAACTACCCAACGTTCATTTAGGAATTGATCCTGAATATTCCTTGAAAAATGGTGAAATTCCTGGCACCAAAATAGGGACTTTCAATTCCGATGATATCAATGATGCTATCGAAATTTTGGCAAACTTGGTACAAAAAAATAATCTACCACCTAAAGTGTTGGTAGTACACCGATTTACTCAAGGAATGGTGACAAACTATAAAAATATAAAAATAGTTCCTGAAGTTCAGGTAGTAATGGATATGGATGGATTTGGCGATAAGGTCTTTAAAAAATCTTCGTATCTGAGCTATATTTATAGAGAACCTGTGCAATTTACAGGCTATAAATTATTTTATAAAAACGATAATAGAAATAATTTGATAATGTCCACGCCTGAAGAGATATTGAAACTTACGCCCAAACCCATCTATATTCAATATCAGTAATTTAGTCAATACCAAACGACAAGAGCTAAACTTCTTGGATTGGGCGCTTCAATAGGTATATCACTTCTAGTAACAACCTTAATGTCTCTTTATTGCACTACTGCTGATTTTAAATCTGATTGCTTAAACATTTTGAAAGAAATGAACTACTCAAACTATTTAAAAATTCTAGAAAACAAGAAAGAAGAGACTAAATTGTATGATTAGTTATTAAATTGTTGCGATTCAAATTGAGAGCTATCCTAAAAACTGCAAGTAGATGACCCGAGAGAAAATTTTGGAGGATATAATTGTTGGATATCGAAATACTATTTATCATAGATATCAATATCAAAATATCAAAGATAAATATGAGATTCCCGAATCAATAAATGAGGAGACAGTAAATCTACTTAGGAATTACTTCCTAAATTACATTTATCCAGAATTTACCAAACGAGCAGAATTAAACGAAGCATTCCAAAGTCTAGATAATTACATAAAGCATCCCCAAAAATTATTAAGAATTTTATTAGTTGCTTCTAAGCTAATATTTACTTACGGAAGACATCTACCTAAAATACTAAATGCAGGGCTTAAAGCGATGAAATCATTCAGAGCGGCATCAGGTTTTGAAAACAAGTTTGTCGAAGAAGCGATTAAAAATAAAATAGAAGCACCTTATGATCAATCCAAAATAAATACGCTTATAAATTTATTGCCTCGTAAAGGAATCGAAAAGTTTATTGAAATTTCCCAATCTTTATTTCAAACCTTACATGATAGAATTCTAATTGGGAAAATCAAAGAGGTTATTCAATATTTAATCGTTGCAATGAAAAAAAATGAAGGATCTTACTCATTAGCCCAAATTAGAGGGCTTGAAATAGGTCTTGAAATGTTAAGTGAAGGGGATAAGCTTTTCAATCAAATAGCAAAAAAAGATCAACAAAATTTAGTTTACTTGATCACAGAAATAGAAAGAGATATGCTAGATAGTAATTATAAAAACAAAAAATCTGATGCACAATAGCTATGCCATCCATGCTCCTAAAGTCGCACGGCGCATAGCCAAATCCGTTCTGTTGTGTGCAATTCTCCTTATCCAATAACATTATGAAAATGAATAAACTTATTTCTATCTTTTCTGGATTCATCTTATTGTTAACTTTCCAAGTTAATGCTCAGCATTTTTTAAGCACAAATGGTAAAGCGATTGTCAATGAAAACCAAGACACCATCTTGTTAAGAGGAATCGGGTTGGGTGGTTGGATGGTACAAGAAGGGTATATGTTGCAAACTGCGGGGTTCGCAAATCCACAACATGAAATCAGAGCAAAAATTCAAGAACTTATTGGTGTTGTAGATACCGATTTATTTTATGAAGGTTGGTTGGCCAATCATACTAGAAAGGCAGATATTGATTCTATGAAATCATGGGGCTTTAACTCAGTTCGTTTACCGATGCACTATAACTTGTTCACTTTACCTATCGAAGAAGAACCTGTGGCTGGACAGCAAACTTGGTTGACCAAAGGATTTGAATTAACAGACAGTTTGATTTCTTGGTGTGCTCAAAACGAAATGTATGTCATCTTAGATTTACATGCAGCTCCAGGGGGGCAAGGGTATGATGCAGCAATTTCAGATTACGACGCAACCAAACCTTCTCTTTGGGAAAGTAAAGAGAATCGAGACAAAATGGTGGCACTTTGGAAAAGAATAGCTAAAAGATATGCCGATGAACAGTGGGTAGCAGGTTATGATTTACTCAATGAGGTGAATTGGGATTTGCCAGGTGGAGTAGCATTAAGAAATTTATATGAAGAGGCAACCGATAGTATTCGAACTGTTGATACTGAGCATATTATTTTTATTGAGGGTAACTGGTTTGCAAACGACTTTACAGGATTAACACCACCTTGGGATGATAATTTGGTATATTCTCCTCATAAGTATTGGTCAGTAAACGATCAAGCATCAATACAATGGGTTTTGGATTTAAGAAATACTTACGATGTACCATTGTATTTAGGAGAAACTGGAGAAAACTCTAATGTTTGGTTTAGAGATGCGGTTCGATTATACGAAGATAATGATATGGGTTGGGCTTGGTGGCCTTTGAAAAAGGTGGAAGCTGTAGCTGGTCCTTTATCTATTAAAAAAAATGCTGGTTATCAAACCTTACTTGATTATTGGAGTAATGGTGGAACTACTCCAGATTCTAGTTTTGCAAAAACTGCCTTAATGCAACTAGCAGAGGATTTAAAGATTGAAAATTGCCGCTATCAAAAAGATGTAACTGATGCCTTGTTCAGACAAGTGTATTCTAACGAAACTATCCCCTATGCTACGAATAATATCCCAGGCCTAATTTATGCTCCTGATTATGATTTGGGTGTAGTTGGTGAAGCTTATGACGATAATGATCTAGCTAATTATTCCGTAACAACGGGAAATTATTCTGCTTGGAATAATGGATGGGCGTATCGTAATGATGGCGTTGATATTGAACCATGCACAGATAATGTCAATACGAATGGTTTCAATGTTGGATTTTTAGAGGCTGATGAATGGATGCAATATGAGGTTAATGTTGCAGCAAGTGGCGTTTATGAAGTTCATGTAAGAGCATCTTCAGGAGGTTCTGGTGGACGTATGCATTTCGCTGCTGGAAATGCGGATATCACACCATCTATTTTTACTCCTCCAACAGGTGGCTGGCAAAATTGGGCAACCACAATTATTCCAAATGTTATAATAGATGAAAACGATACAAAATTGAAATTCTATGTTGACCAAGCAGGATTTAATATAAGCAGTTTTGAGTTTATTGAAACAGGTACTGATATCACCTCACTGTCTACAGAATTTGTGGCTGCGATCACGGTTGATGAATATAATATTCAAATGAATGCGAATAAATTCATGGATTCTCCATTACCTGCGGCACCTGGTGGATTTGAGATTTTTGTTGATGGAAATAGTATTCCGATCACAGTAGTTGGCATAGATGCGAACAATCCTAGAATCATCAATTTTGCAGTTGATTATATTTTAAAATCTACAGAAGAGATTAATATATCTTACTCAGGAAATCAAGTGAATGCAACCGATGGAACTGTCTTAAGTAGTTTCGTTCTTGAAGATGTTAGAAATACTTTGGAATTTGTACATCAAGTTCCTACTAGAATAGAAGCGGAGTTATACAATTTTCAGTCTGGTGTTTCACTAGAAACAACTACTGATATTGGCGGTGGACAAAATATTGCGTTTTTAGATCCAGGCGATTATTTGGATTATGAAGTGAACGTAACCAACGCAGGAACTTATAATGTTGATTATAGAACTGCTGCACAATTTGGTACAGGAGGATTAGAATTTCAATTAATAGATGGTATCGGAAATGTGACGGTAATATCCAATCCAAGTTTTTCTTCAACAGGCGATTGGCAAAATTGGGTAACTACAAGCGAAAGTGTCCAATTACCCTTAGGCAGATACACTATGCGTATTTTGATAACTCAATCTCCTTTTAACGTGAATTGGATTGAATTTTTATTTTCTAGTTCAAGCGTAGATTTTAATAACAGTACATTTACGGATGTAAAAGTATTTCCAAATCCTAGTGAAGACCTCTTTAATATTCATGCAAGAATAAACAAAGTAGAGCGGGATGTTTTACTGGAAATTTATAACTTCGGTGGTGGATTGGTTAAAAGAAAGAGAATAGAAAATATTTCCAATATTCAAGAGCAACTATCCTTAGGAAGTTTTCCAAATGGAGTCTATTATTTATTGCTTCGAATGGAAAATGAAACTTCTTTTTCTACAAAGTTGATCAAGACTAAAAACTAGCACTTACTTAAAGTGTCGGATCAGAATTTTTTGCAATGCAATTAAAACTACATTATGAATAACAAGACGTACACTATTTTTATCAGTTTTATCGTAGCATTAGGAGGTTTCCTTTTTGGTTTTGACGCAGGAATTATTTCAGGCGTAATGTCATTTGCTGGTCCTGAATTTGATTTAAATGATATTCAATCTGGTTGGGTTGTCAGTTCACCTTCATTCGCAGCTATGTTTGCCATGCTATTTTCAGGGAGGTTAAGTGATGTCTTTGGAAGAAAAAAAATACTCGTTTTTGTCGCCATTCTATATGCGATTTCTACTGTATTATCCGCTTTAGCGGGTTCTTATGAAATGCTTTATATAGCAAGAATGATTGGTGGTTTGGCTTTTGGTGCTGCCTTAGTAATAGCACCTATGTATATTGCTGAAATCTCATCCGCAGAAAACAGAGGAAAATTAGTAGCAATACAGCAACTAAATATAGTTCTTGGTTTTTTTGTCGCATTCATCAGTAATTATTTGTTTAACAAATATAACACGCCAGAAAGTACATTTCTTACGGATGAGAATGTTTGGCGATGGATGTTAGGAGTAGAAATTATACCTGCTTTATTTTACTTTATTTTCTTGTTTTTTGTTCCAAAAAGCCCTCGTTGGTTGTATTTAAAGGAAAATATTGAGGATGCTAAAAATGTTTTATACAGGATTCATGGAAAAGTAAAAGGGCAATTAGAAATTGCTTCTATAGAAAAAAACATCAATGCTGATAAAAACAAATCGGCTTTAAAAATAATAGATTTATTAAAACCATCTCTACGTTTTATTTTAGTCGTAGGCTTAATTGTAGGTGTTCTTCAGCAAATTACAGGAATAAATGCTGTTTATTTCTACGCAACATCAATATTTAAACAAACAGGGATTGGTACAGATGCTGCTTTTTCATCTGGAATTTTATTAAGTACAATTACATTGATTTTTACTTTTGTTGCTATGTACTTAATTGATAGAACAGGCAGAAGGCCTCTATTATTAGTTGGCACAGCAGGGATTGCTTTAAGTTTATTGATATGTGCTTATGGCTTTAATCAAGCAACATATCAATTATCTCAAGAAAAAATAAATCAATTTGGATTCGCTCAATCAGAAAATTTATTGCCTTTTGCAGATAAAGTATATGAAAATGATGTTGACTTTAAAAATGATATAAAAAACGCATTAGGAAATCAAATATACGGTAAAAATGATGGTGAAATATTAGAGGCAGCAATATCGATTAATGCCAAATTAATATTAATTGGAATATTAGGTTTTATAGCTTGTTTTGCATTTTCATTAGGCCCAGTAATGTGGGTATTATTATCAGAATTATATCCAATAAAATATAGAGGTTTGGCAATAGGCTTAATCGCATTTGTCAACTCATTAATCAGCTCTTTAGTGCAATTAATATTCCCTTGGGAATTATCCAATTTAGGAAATGCATTAACCTTTTTCTTATTCGGAGCGGTAGCATTAATAGGCTTTTTTATTCTTTTAAGAATATTACCAGAAACCAAAGGGAAATCTTTAGAAGAATTAGAAATGGAGTTTGTGATAGAGTCTTAGGGATAGTTTGGTAGAAGGCTAAGACGGGTTATGTGCTCAAAAAGAATTTTTTTGGATTGTTTAATATATAAAAGAACTTTAATTATTAAGATAATAAGATATGAAACACATTATAACAAAATGACGCATATGATTTGGGGAAATTACAAAGATCTACAAAGGATCTTTGATACAGCGTATCTGAAAATCACATAGTATTTTTATTGTTCAAACATAAGAAGTGAGGCTCAAGAAGGATGTGAATTTACAAAGTAGATATTTGGCAGGCAATAAGTCTTGTTGCCAATCAAATATCTACTAAATCAATATTAATTACACCCAGCTTACGCTTCGTGGTCTGCCATGTGATTTTTGATGAAAGCAAGAATTTTAGGTAATTCTGCTATTGCTAAATTTTTCAATGGTTTGAAAGGAGTTCCATCAAAATACCTAGCTTTCGTACCTTGACCGTCAGGAGAACCATGGTCTGCTTGTATAGAATCTCTCCAGAACTCTGCATGGTCTTGCCATTCTGTTTGATCCACCGTTTCAGGAGCGGTAAACCAAACATTCCAATATAATATGTTGCCTTCTTTTAGCATATTCCCTCCTGCAGTATTAAATATATCTAAAAATAATTGGTTAAACTTATCTACTTTTTCAACACCAGTCGGCTTAATCGCTCCGATTTGTACACCTAAACTTCCCATTGACCATGATATTTCTTCATGTTTGGCAAATTCAGGAATGTCAAAGTTAGGGCTTGGGCCAGAAACGAGTGGGAATTCTTCTATATCAGGGAAACCTGGCTTAAAGGTTTGCACTTCGATCGCATGGGCTTTGTCTCCTGGAAAAGGCAGACCACGTAATGTGAAATAAGCTTTAATCAATTTTACAAACTTACGGTCGTACGAACTAGGAGCAAACCAAATTTTACCAGTGACTTTCATCTCCGCGCCAACTGTTTTATTTGATTCATCCGCCCAACCTCGATTACCAGTTACAGTAACTTCTACATTTATGCTTCCAAAATGTTCAGTTGCAAATCCTTGTTGTGGACAAATGATAGAATAGACTTCCCCTTCATTGGTATATCCAAGTCTAGAGATATCAGGGGCAAACATTTGAAAACACTTCTTTGGTTCTGCCGTTCCGGGTTCAGAGTCCCAGCTAAACTCAGGCCAAACTACTTGCTGTTGGCGTTGCAGTAGTTTAATATTGGCCATGTTTTCCCCCATTGTTAAATCAGAAGGATCTGGAGTACCGAATCCACCAACCCATCCATCAGCGGGAGTATCATTGATCAACTGTCGAGTTTTTTCATTTAACTTATCCACTACGAGATTGATTGGTGGAGTGGCTTCCGTTGCATCAATAATTGTTTGCTCTTCGGTGTTTAGTAGTTCCATGCCATAGTCAAGGACAACAAAGTACAAGTCTGGTCTACTGTCAAATATGTTTTCGAATTTGGAAGCATCAAAACTAACACTAAATTCTCCAGAGGAATTGGTGACTCCAATACCTAGAAAATCATCTTTTATTCTGTCATTATCATACACTTCTACATGTAGGTCTAATACTCCTTTGTTGTCTTTTTTAACAGTTCCTGATACGGTGTAAGTGGTACCTGAAATAGAAACGGCATTACTCATGTCTTTTGGTTTTTTAAGGTTGAAAATTGTGCCCTTTTCTTTTTACTTCTACTGTCAGCACTCGAGGTGAGTAATCGACAGATAATAAAAAAAGGATTTTGGGCTTGCTCCGAAAGGTACAATAATAATAATGTTCTATCATTATTTACTAATGAATCATACAGTAATATGAAATTAATATCTGATTTTCAGAAGTGCACTTTCAAAATGAGAATATGCATTTAGACACTTAACTTTTAAATCATCCTTTTAACTAATCAAAACATTCACTGCATAACGCTGTGGTGTTAAATTGTTTTTCCCAACAAAAGCAATTTCCTCCTATTTGTTCTTGCCAGCCTACAAATTCAGCTGTGATCGTGAGACGTAGTAAATGAGAAAACTCGTTTCCGATCTTGTGTTCCAAGTTAAATTCACTTATAGCTATTGTAGCATTCCCCATTCCTAATTTTTGATAAATTAAAGGATTGCCCATAGCATTGATTTCAGCTAAGTCAATGGTTATAAAATCAATTACTGTTCCTCGGGCTACTGTTTGCATAATAGTAACAGCAGAGGTTCCCAATTCGGTTACTACTTCTAAATCACCAAAATCTATCCCTTGAGGTTGAGACATTTTTTGAGACGCTTGATAAACTGGAAAAGCACCGGTCAGACCTAAAGTATCTAATGGTCCGGAAATTCCATTTATTCTCAGGAGTCCTACTAATTTGGTAGTAGAAGCGGCAACTTCATTACCTGATTGAGCGGCAGTCGTCTGCAAGGTTCCATCAGGAAATCTAACCCCTCCATCATTTGTGTACATGATTCCTGACACTTCCAATTTTTCAGTTGGAGACGCTGTCCCAATACCAATGTTTTGACTATAAACGGAAATGCATAATGTAATTAGTAAAGTGAGTACCAAAGAAAAGATTTGAAAATTTCATAACTGAATTGTTTAGTGTCTTTGGGATAAACAATTGGCTACCTTCCGTAAGATAAGGATAAAGCAGGTTAAAATCAATAATTTGCTATTGAGATGATTAAAAAAATAATAACCTACACATACAGCACATTGCTATTCTTGTTCTTTCGTGTGGTAAAAGCTGCAGACCATACGCCTAGCGCAAGTCATCAACAAAATAATTTTGACTTTGAATCAAGATGTTTTTGGCCTTGGAGTGGAACCAATGAAGACCCAGTCACAGGTGGAACGCATACATTCCTTGCCAAATATTGGAGTACGAGACTGAATAAACAAAAAATGAGATCTTTTCAATGCTCAGAAAGAAGCGGATTCATGGAAGTTGAAATTCTTGATAAGAAAACCATGAGCATTAAGAGTGAAGCACAAATAATTTTGAAGGGAGAGTTACGAATATATGTTGTTGGTAATAAGCGATGATTATGTCAGATTGGCTATTACCAATTCAGTTACAGATCACCGATTCCTCAGCTTATGCATTGAACACTGCATAATCGATAAATTGGGAAAGAGCACTTTCAATGATGCCGGATAATGATGATGAATTAGAGGATAGTGGAATAGTCCAGTTGATAAATATGATGCGGGAACATTTTGACTATTGAAAGATAACACCATCGCGAGCATTAACTTAAGGTGAAGTGGGGGGGTATTTAACTATTTTGACCAATGATATAAAAAGTGATTTCACTTTATAATTCAATCTTGAGTAGAATTGTTGCCTATTGGGACGTAATGTCGCATCTTACGATCCGTTAACTTCAAGTAGGAAACCAAAGAAAAAATGAGATTTAAACCTTTTCCTGTAATAGAATCAAAAAGACTTTTTCTAAGAAATATTGAAGAATCAGACTGTGAAGAAGTCTTATTCTTGCGATCTGATAAAACAATCAATAAATTCATAGAAAGACCTGAAAATAGAAAGACTAAGAATATATCTGATGCCTTAAAGTTTATCAAAGAACTAAAGGAATACATTGAAAACAATACATCAATTGCTTGGGGAATAACATTAAAAAATGATTCCAAAATTATTGGAACCATCTGTTTGTGGAATTTTTCTCAAGACAATAAAATTGCAGAAGTTGGATACGACTTAAACCCTCAATTTCAAGGAAAAGGTATCATGAACGAGGCTTTACAAAGTATCCTTGAATTTGGATTTATCAATTTAAACCTTGCCAGTATAGAGGCGTATACTCACCAAGCAAATGAAAGTTCGAAAAAGTTGCTTGAAAGAAATAAATTTGAGCTCATTGAAGGCAAACAAGACAAACAAAATCTGAACAATATTATTTATGAAATTGAAAAGCCAGTAGTTAACAATGAGTCCACTCCGAAAACTCCTCAACACTAAAAATGTTTCTTTTGGCGATATTT
>OJIO01001323.1_pt1 | contig 11212 bp, 6 predicted proteins | sample 1595621 | NCBI WGS metagenome assembly OJIO01 (sample SAMN05416776, study PRJEB24817) | seawater metagenome | isolation source: Sea water | place: Canada:Atlantic | collected 2013-07
GAGATTTCTGCCTGTCTCGTGGGCTCGGAGATGTGTATAAGAGACAGCATCTAATTCTGTCCAGTTTGATATTGGAAACACACGTACATTTTGTCCATGTTCAATATCGCCATTTAACATATCAAATAATTCTGGGCGTTGATTTTTCTCATCCCATTGTCCAAAATCATCACGCACTGAAAAAATGCGTTCTTTAGCTCTTGCTTTTTCTTCGTCACGACGGGCGCCACCAATGCAAGCATCAAATTTAAACTCTTCGATAGCATCTAAAAGCGTTGTAGTTTGCAATTGATTTCTACTGGCATATTTGCCTGATTCTTCTTTTACCTTACCTTGGTCGATAGAATCTTGAACATTTCTAATTATTAAGTCTAAGCCTAGTTCTTTTACCAGTCTATCTCTAAACTCGATAGTTTCAGGAAAATTATGTCCCGTATCTATATGCATTAAAGGAAATGGGATTTTGGCAGGATAGAATGCTTTTACAGCAAGTCTTACCAAAGTGATAGAATCTTTTCCTCCAGAAAATAACAACACTGGTTTTTCAAATTGTGCCGTTTGTGTTTCAGCATTTGCGTCTACAGCATCTTTTACTGTTAATGGTTTTTTACGGGCTTGCATAATACCACGCATATTCGGGATACGAAGATCACTTTCTTCTACAATACCTTTTTGTCCCCCTACTACTAAAGGCAATTTAGCCTTTACAGTTTCTTTACCTCCATCAATTTCACGGATGGCGGTTGCTGTATCACCTTCAATTTCAAGGCTTATGCAGGTGTTTACAAAATTAGCACCAGTTAATTGCGCAATCATTCCAGGGACCATTCCGCCATTGTAATCAATAGATTCACGACCTCCAAGTACAAGGTCGTAACCACCTTCTTTTACTACATTGGCCAATTGCTTAGCAACTGAAAAACCATCGGTAGCTTCAGCGTCTACTCGAATCGCTTCGTCTGCACCTATGGCAAGAGCTTTTCTTAGCGTAGGTTCAGTTTCGGCACCGCCCACATTAACAACATGTACGCTAGCACCTTGCTTTTCTTTAAACCACATAGCGCGGGTAAGACCAAATTCATCATTAGGATTGATTACAAACTGTACCCCGTTTGTATCAAATTTGGTATCGTTATCGGTAAAATTAATTTTTGAAGTAGTGTCCGGTACGTGACTTATACACACTAATATTTTCATAGTATTCTTTATTTTGTTTGTAGTAGTTTGTTTTGTGTTTTGAAATTTTAATAATCATTAAAAAATCGACCACAAAGATAGTGAATATTATTCTAATTTGCTATGCATGCATAGCAAATAGTTGGCTATAAAATGTTAAATGCCTTCACTTGTGGTATAAAAAATAAGATAATAATACTATTTTTGTTTTTTTAAATGTGAGGGGTAGTTCTATTTAACTATTTCAGAAATAAAAAGGTCACAAAGTATAATTAAATATACCCACCTATGTGGGCAATTAGCATGAAGACAATTCAATTTAGAGAAGCCATTTGTGAAGCCATGAGCGAGGAAATGCGTAAAGATGATACCATTTATTTAATGGGTGAAGAAGTAGCAGAGTACAACGGTGCATACAAGGCAAGTAAAGGGATGTTAGAGGAGTTTGGCGCAAAGCGTGTTATAGATACCCCTATTGCAGAGCTTGGTTTTGCTGGTATTGCCATTGGTAGTGCCATGAATGGTAACAGACCTATAATAGAGTATATGACTTTTAACTTCTCTTTGGTAGGGATTGACCAAATTATTAATAACGCTGCAAAAATAAGACAAATGAGTGGTGGGCAATTTAACTGTCCTATCGTATTTAGAGGGCCAACAGCAAGTGCTGGCCAATTGGCAGCAACACATTCTCAAGCTTTTGAGAATTGGTTTGCAAATACTCCAGGATTGAAAGTAGTAGTACCAAGTAATCCTGCAGATGCTAAGGGATTATTAAAAAGTGCTATACGAGATAACGATCCAGTAATTTTTATGGAGAGTGAGCAAATGTATGGTGATAAAGGAGAAGTGCCAGAGGGAGAATACTTAATTCCTCTAGGTGTTGCAGAAATCAAGCGTAAGGGTAGCGATGTAACCATAGTTTCTTTTGGAAAAATAATTAAAGAAGCCTACAAAGCTGCAGATCAATTAGCGGCAGAAGGTATAGAGTGCGAAATTATAGACCTGCGTACGGTACGTCCTTTAGATATTAATGCTATTTTAGATTCTGTTAAGAAAACAAATCGTTTGGTAGTTTTAGAAGAAGCATGGCCCTTTGGTAATGTAGCGACAGAGATTACCTACCAGATACAAAACCAGGCATTTGATTATTTGGATGCGCCAGTTGAAAAAATTAACACTGCAGACACTCCTGCGCCGTATTCCCCAGCATTATTTGCAGAATGGCTGCCTAATAGTACAGATGTTGTAAAAGCAGTGAAGAAAGTATTGTACAAAAAATAATATTTTTTTACACCGCTAAAATAATACCTAGCCGGTTTTGTTGTAAGGTATTTAATTATCTGCTAGGTTAATTTTAAAAAAGCAGCAAGGTTACGACTTACATTTTTAAGAGTAGCCTTTTATTTTTATGAGAAACTCCTTTTTTCTTTTTCTACTATTTATTTCGGTAGGTGCTATGGCGCAAACCAAAATAAGCGGTTTTGTAACTGATACCGATGGGGTTTCTGTGCCTTTTGCCAACGTTGTTTTTAAAAATAGCTTTGAAGGAACTATTACCAATGAAGAGGGGCGTTTTTATTTAGAGAGTGACCAGAGCTTTACAACCGTAGTAGTATCTTTTTTAGGATTTCAAAATAAAGAAATCATACTAGATAAAAAGATCAACTATAATATGAGTATAGTCTTAGAGCAAGAGGCCGCATCGCTAGATGAGGTAGTTATCTTTAGTGGCAAGACCTCCAAGAAAGACAATCCAGCCATAGCTATTTTGCGTAAAATTTGGGACAATCGCAGGCAAAACGGAGTCAAAAAATTCAACCAATACGCCTACAACAAGTATGAGAAACTAGAATTTGATTTAAACACCATTGATAGTACACTCACAAAAAATAAAATATTTAAAGGCATGGAGTTTATCTTTGAAGAGATAGACACCTCAAAAGTTACTGGAAATACGTACCTACCTATTTTTATTAATGAGGCTTTTTCAGAGGTCTATGGAGACAACCTTCTTAAAAAAGAGAGAGAAATACTCCAGGGGAATAAAAATTCTGGATTCGAAAACAACAACACGCTTATTGCATTTTTAAAAGATTTGTACAGCGAGTATGATGTGTACGATAATTACTTAAAGTTTTTTGATAAAGCCTTTACAAGTCCTCTATCCAAAACCGGTATAGATGTGTACAATTATGTGCTTCTAGATAGCGCCTATAGAGGAGATAAGTGGTGCTATAACATAATGTATTATCCCAGGCGTAAAAATGAACTTACCTTTAAAGGAGACTTTTGGGTTAATGATTCTACTTGGGCCATTAAAGAGATCAACTTGCAGGCTTCAAAAAGTGCTAATATAAACTGGATTAGAGAAATCTATATAGAGCAAGAGTTTGATGTGTTAAATGATTCTATTTTCTTAATCACACGAGATTACTTTATGAGTGATTTTAGCTTTCAGGATAAAGAGAAAGCCAAAGGAGTATATGGCAGAAGAACAACCCTTTATGATGATTATGTTTTTGACAAGCCAAAGCAGAAAGAATTTTATAAAATACAAGTAGATCCTTATCAATATGATGTATACAATAGGCCAGATGGCTTTTGGGAAGAAAACCGACTAGAGCGATTAAATAAAGATGAACTAAGTGTTTATAAAATGTTAGACACTTTAAAGACAGTGCCAAGGTTTAAGGCCTTGTATAGTGCCGCTTCTATTTTAGCCTCTGGGTATCATGAGGTAGAAAACTTTGATATTGGACCTGTATTATCACTTTTTGGATACAATGAAGCGGAAGGCCTTAGGGTTAGGTTGGGAGGTAGAACCTATTTTTCTCAAAATGATCAATGGCGTCTGGAGGGTTTTGGCGCTTATGGATTTAAAGATGATCGTTTTAAATTTGGTGTATCTGCTAAAGTATTACTCAACAGAAAAAACAGACTTACTCTTTATGCAGGATATCGAAAAGATGTAGAGCAAACGGGAGCAAGCCTTTCTTCTAGTAATGATATTTTGGGCAGAAACCTAGCCTCATCATCATTAATTACAGTGGGCGCAAATGATAAGTTAACCCGGGTTAAATTGGCTACTATGGGAGTTTCTTTAGAACCTGTAAAAAATCTTAACATACGCCTTACGGGATCTTACAGGTCTTTAAGATCTGCCACAAACACTTTTTCTGTTGATTACTTGAAAGAAGACGGGAGTATTGGGAGTGATGTACAACAGCCAGAAATACGACTATTAACCTATTTCACTCCAAATAGAAAGGTCTCTGGTTATGGTGTGGAAAGAACCATTATAAACAAAGGGAGTTTTCCAAGTATTTTTCTTGGGTACACCTATGGTATAAAAGGACTATTGGGTGGAGACTTTGAGTACCAGCGAATTCAGGGGTTATACACCCAGCCCTGGAATATTGGCGGTATTGGGCGGTTAACATCAACCATTGAGGCTGGTAAAACCTTTGGTGAGGTAAATTTAAGTTTGTTAAACCCCATTCCTGGAAATCAAACGCTTTTTAGTATTTACAACACATTTTCTCAGTTAGATTTTTATGAATTTGTGAGTGACCAATACGTGTCATTACATTTACAACACAACTTTGGAGGGAGAATTTTTCAACGCATTCCATGGCTTAGAGACTTTAATTTAAGAGAGGTCATCGGTTTTAGGACGGTTATTGGTAGTATAAGTCAAGAAAATATTGATATTAATAGGTCTAATATTGTTTACCAATCTCCAAATAAGCCTTACTATGAATATAGTTTTGGGGTGGGTAATATCTTTAAAGTATTTAGGCTTGATATTAATTTTAGGGGAAATTATCTAAACCAGGTAGACTATCCAAATGCCAGAAAATTTGGCTTTACAGGAACCTTTGGTTTTAATTTCTAAGGAGTGTTTTCATCTCTCTAAAATTAGCGAACGCTATTTTAAAGCACCCCTGTTAGGCTGATGCTATGCTGTCTGCTACAAAACTACCTTTGATTTTGCTATTTAACCCCTCACAGCTAGTGCTTTAAGGCTCTTTTTTTTACTTATTAAAAAGGTGTTTTTTAATTGTCTTTAATTTGTTACTTTTACCGCCTTAATTAACAAACCAAATAATATATGGAAGCAATGATGATTTACATGCCAATAGCAGCGGCATTAATAGGTTTAGTATATATGCTAATTAAAAAATCCTGGGTGATGAAGCAAGATGCAGGTGATGGTAAAATGAAAGAAATTTCAGACCACATCTACGAAGGTGCTTTAGCCTTCTTAAATGCAGAATATAGATTGTTATCTTATTTCGTTTTAGGTGCAAGTATTGTTCTAGCAGGAATTGCTTTTTTTATGGACACTACCTATTTAATTGTTGTTGCCTTTATTATTGGAGCTGTTTTTTCTGCCTTCGCAGGAAACATGGGTATGAAAATAGCAACTAAAACCAATGTAAGAACCACTCAAGCCGCAAAAACAAGCCTGCCAAATGCACTGAAAGTTTCTTTTGGTGGTGGTACTGTTATGGGTCTTGGTGTTGCTGGATTGGCTGTTTTAGGATTAACACTTTTCTTCATTGTATTTTATCAAATGTTTATGGGTGGTCAATGGACCAACACCATGGATATGACTATTGTATTAGAGGCTTTGGCTGGTTTCTCTCTAGGAGCAGAGTCTATTGCGCTTTTTGCAAGAGTGGGTGGAGGTATTTATACCAAAGCTGCCGATGTAGGGGCAGATTTAGCAGGAAAAGTACAGGCAGATATCCCAGAGGATGATCCAAGAAACCCAGCAACAATTGCAGATAATGTTGGAGATAATGTTGGAGATGTAGCAGGAATGGGTGCAGATTTATTTGGATCATACGTAGCAACAGTACTGGCTGCTATGGTACTTGGTAACTATGTTATCAAAGACATGGGAGGCTCAATACAAGATGCTTTTGGCGGGATAGGACCTATCTTACTTCCAATGGCAATTGCAGGTGTAGGGATTATTATCTCTCTTATCGGAACCATGCTAGTTAAAATAACATCTAACGATGCAAAAGAGGCAGATGTACAAAAGGCCTTAAATATAGGAAACTGGGCATCTATTATTATGGTAGCAATTGCATGTTATGGTTTAGTTACATGGATGCTGCCACAAACAATGCAAATGGACTTCTTTGGAGAAGGATTACAAGATATTTCTTCAATGAGAGTATTTTATGCATGTTTGGTTGGACTGGTTGTAGGAGCAGGGATCTCTGCTTTTACAGAATACTATACAGGACTAGGCTCTAAGCCAATTTTAAAAATTGTACAACAATCTAGTACGGGTGCAGGAACAAACATCATTGCTGGTTTGGCAACAGGTATGATTTCTACATTTTCTTCTGTACTATTATTCGCAGCCGCAATATGGGCATCATATGCTTTGGCTGGGTTTTACGGAGTTGCTTTAGCAGCTTCTGCTATGATGGCAACAACGGCTATGCAACTGGCTATTGATGCTTTTGGACCTATTGCAGATAATGCAGGTGGTATTGCTGAGATGAGTGAACAAGATCCAATAGTAAGAGAGCGTACAGATATTCTAGATGCTGTTGGTAATACAACTGCTGCAACAGGTAAAGGTTTTGCTATTGCATCTGCTGCATTAACATCATTAGCACTTTTTGCTGCCTATGTAACCTTTACAGGAATTGACGGAATTAACATCTTTAAGGCGCCAGTATTAGCAATGTTATTTGTTGGTGGTATGGTACCTGTAGTATTCTCTGCCTTGGCTATGAATGCTGTTGGTAAAGCAGCCATGGAAATGGTAAATGAAGTGGTAAGACAGTTCAAGGAAATTCCAGGAATTATGGAAGGAACCGGAAAACCAGAATATGATAAATGTGTTGCAATTTCAACAGAAGCTTCTTTAAAAGAAATGATGTTACCAGGTCTTTTAACCATTGGTTTTCCAATTGTTATTGTACTAATTGGACTACTAGTGTACCCAGATAATAATATGTTGGTTGCTGAAATGCTAGGTGGTTATATGGCCGGTGTTACTGTAAGTGGTGTTCTTTGGGCCATTTTCCAGAACAATGCTGGTGGTGCTTGGGATAATGCTAAAAAATCTTTTGAAGCAGGTGTTGAAATTAATGGTGTAATGACCTACAAAGGTTCTGAGGCTCATAAGGCTGCAGTAACTGGAGATACCGTTGGAGATCCATTTAAAGATACCTCTGGTCCTTCAATGAACATCCTAATTAAACTTACCTGTTTAATTGGACTAGTGATTGCTCCAATTCTAGGAGGTCATGCCGCCGCAGATACCGGAGCTGTTGTAAACCCGACGAGCACTATACAAGTTAAAGCGAACACAGAAGATACAATGGATGTTGAAAAAGACGTAACTGTAAATATGACTTCAGATGAAGGTGTTTTTACAGCTGAGGTTGTAACTGTAACAAAATTGGATGGTGCAACCCAAAAAGAAACTAAGATCTTTACAGGGACTGAAGCTGAAGTAATGGCTAAGATTGAAGCTATGAAAATTGTTGAAGTAAATATTGAATAATATTTATAAAAGAGTATTACAAAAAAAAGGGCTGTCTTTTAAAGACAGCCCTTTTTTTATAAGGTAGATTAAATGTTGTATTTAAAACAGACCGTTAATCTCAGCGTCAATTTTACTGATAACCTCTCCAAGATGTTCTGGGTTTTCAACAAAATCAAGATCATCTACATCTAGTATAATTACTTTGCCTTTACTGTAGGTGGTTATCCAAGCTTCGTAGCGCTCATTAAGGCGGCTAAGGTACTCGATGCTTATTGAGTTTTCATAATCACGCCCACGCTTGTGTATTTGCTTCACTAAATTGGGTATCGAGCTGCGCAGGTAAATCAAAAGATCTGGTCCTTTTGTAACACTCTCCATTAAATCAAAGAGCGATTTGTAATTTTCGTAGTCTCTATTTGTCATGAGTCCCATCGCATGAAGATTGGGCGCAAAAATGTATGCGTCTTCATAGATGGTTCTGTCTTGTATTACTTTTTCTCCCCGTTCTCTAATCTCTAAAATTTGACGAAAACGACTGTTTAAAAAATAGATTTGCAAGTTAAAAGACCAACGTTCCATTTCATTATAGAAGTCATCCAAATATGGATTGTCTTCCACATCCTCATAGTGGGGCTTCCATTTGTAGTGCTTTGATAATAAACGTGTAAGTGTGGTTTTCCCTGAACCAATATTTCCTGCTATGGCAACGTGCATACTTCTATTTTTTTGCTTTTTGTACTACAAATGAGTGAACATTTTTGCGATCATAAATATACAAGAAATCTTCAAACACTTGCAAGTCTTGTATGCTTATTTGAGCTGTTTTTATAGATAAGAGTGTAAGGCTGTCATCTATTATCTCATACATCATATTGTCTTTAACGACTAAAACCCTTCCCTTATGCGTTATAATTTTTTGACCTCCTTGAAACGGAATGCTCTTTACAAGACCTCCAAAAACAGTATAGACCTTTATAGAGGTTGGGGTGAGGATGTAATTGTAATTAAAATCACTGGTTTGATCTGTCAAGATTTCAGCAATGGGTAAAGAAATGATATTTTTTATATTGTTTCTATAATTGTATAATTCTAGTTGTTGGGAGTCTGCATTGAAAAGCCATAATTTGTTTCCTCCTGCATTGCTAACGCTGCTAATATTGGCTACATCTGCTAATAGATTAAAGTTTATCTGTTCTATAAGGGAGAGTTTATTATCTAGTAAAATAGCTGTGTTGGTGTCTGCATAAAAAACAACCACATTAAACGGGTTTATAATATCTACACTGGTGATATTCCCTAACTGAAAATCTGTGAATAGAAACTCACCAGATGTGTTTTCTTTACGCAGCACCATATCTGTTATGGTGTATATGCTGTCATAGCTATCATAACCAATAAACTGACTTACAGATAATGGGCTTTGATTGGTTTTAATATATGTCTGGCTTGCCGCAGATTGCAAACAAAGCAACAAAATAAAGGCAATGTGCTTCATAGCCACAAGGTACAAAAAAGCCCCGTTATGTATAACGAGGCTTTTTAAATTATAATAATAGCGTCTTATCCTAAGAAAGGGTATTTGTAATCTGTAGGAGTTACAAATGTTTCTTTTACCATTCTTGGAGAACACCATCGGTAGAGGTTTAGCTTACTACCTGCTTTGTCGTTGGTTCCACTCGCGCGGGCACCTCCAAAGGGTTGCTGCCCAACAACGGCGCCTGTTGGCTTGTCATTGATGTAGAAGTTACCTGCTGCGTTTTCTAAAATTTTAACACCTACTTCTAAGGCGTAACGATCTTCACTAAACACAGCTCCCGTTAAGGCATACTCACTTGTTTGATCTACAAGGTGAAGTGTTTCTTCCCAGGCATCATCTTCAAAAACGTATACCGTTACCACTGGCCCAAACAACTCTGTACACATAGTTGTGTATTTAGGGTCATTGGTTTTAATAACAGTTGGCTCAATGAAGTATCCTTTGCTTTTGTCATACCCACCACCGGCTATAATTTCTGCATTGCTGTCTTTTTTTGCTTGATCAATGAAACCTGCAAGTTTGTCAAAAGATCCTTCGTGTATTACGGCAGTAATGTAATTGCTCATATCTCCGGGAGAACCTATTGTGAAGGTTTCCATTTGTGCTTTTAGATGTTTCTCTGTGGCTGCCCAAATACTTTTAGAAACATATACTCTACTGGCGGCGCTACATTTTTGCCCCTGAAATTCAAAAGCACCTCTAGTAATTGCCGTAGCAACTTGCTGGGGGTTTGATGATTTGTGTGCAACAATAAAATCTTTACCACCTGTTTCTCCAACAATACGAGGGTAGGTTTTATAGTTGTGAATGTTTAATCCAATTTTTTTCCAAAGCTCTTTGAAGATAAAAGTAGAACCTGTAAAATGAAGCCCGCTAAAATCTGGACTGTCTAGTACTGTATCTGTAATCATTTCAGGATCACCCATAACCATTTGGATTACCCCTGGAGGCACTCCTGCTTCTTTAAAGACATCAAGTACTATCTTGGCAGAGAATATCTGGCTATCACTAGGTTTCCAAACTACAACATTACCCATCATCGCGGCGCTTGCAGGTAAATTGGCTGCAATGGCTGTAAAATTAAAGGGAGTTATTGCATATATAAACCCTTCTAGGGGTCTGTACTCTAGACGGTTCCAAACATCACTTGTAGATGCTGGTTGCTCTGCATACATTTGGGTCATGTACTGGACATTAAAACGTAAGAAATCTATTAGCTCACAAGATGCATCAATTTCTGCCTGATGAATAGTCTTAGATTGCGCTAGCATTGTTGCAGCGTTTATCCTTGCTCTGTAGGGTCCAGCAATTAATTCTGCAGCACGTAAAAATATTGCTGCACGCTGTTCCCAGGGCATTTGAGACCACATTTTACGAGCCTCTAGAGCCGTTGCAATAGCTTCTTGAATATGCTTTTTCTCAGCCCTGTGATAGGTCCCTAAAATATGTTTGTGATCATGCGGGGGAGACATTGTTGCCGTATCTTGTGTAGCAACATCTTTTCCATTTATATACATTGGCACATCAATGGTGCTATTATACATCTGATTGTATGTTTTTGCAACGGCTGCTCGCTCAGCAGATCCTGGAGCGTATGTTTTTACAGGTTCGTTGACAGCAACTGGAACTTTATAAAATCCTTTTCCCATGGTGAGTTTATTTATGCAATTGCTTAGCAATTTGCGGTTTGTTAAAGACAAAATTTCGAAGTGCGAAGATACAAAAAATATGCGCTTAATACAGGGTGTACTATGGCAGGTTTTACAATAGGGGCTTTGTGTCTCTAGCCTTTTTTGTTAGTAAAGATGCCCGATGGTTTATTTTTTTAGGAGATAGAAGTATTTGTAAAATTGAATTTTAAGGTGTAGCTTGCTTAGGTTTTTATATGAATAGCATGCAAGCTAGCTTGTGTAGTTTTTTACCAATACCAATACCAATACCAATACCAATACCAATACCAATCTAATCTCTGTCTC
>OJIO01001325.1_pt1 | contig 11190 bp, 8 predicted proteins | sample 1595621 | NCBI WGS metagenome assembly OJIO01 (sample SAMN05416776, study PRJEB24817) | seawater metagenome | isolation source: Sea water | place: Canada:Atlantic | collected 2013-07
ATCTACACTATCCTCTTCGTCGGCAGCGTCAGATGTGTATAAGAGACAGTTCTTAGCCTGTGATTGTTTGAATCTTAGCACTTCAGTACTGTATTGCATATCTAAATATCGTTTCATCAGGTAGTAAACCGTTGCAAAAACGATCAATGCTGGCAGTATATATTTTAATATTTCTAAAGCTGTTTCCATTGTTTGATTGGTAATTTTTTTCTGTAAATCTCTTGGCAGTTTATATTTTATGCACAACATTCATGAATTAAAATAGACTTTCATAGTTGTTGGTGTGGTCTGCCTCAAGAATGTTTTAATTCGAATGCTAAGGTATGAATTTTGTTTATTGTATGTAGTTGTTGAATGGAGATAGTTGATTTTAGTTAGAATGAACTGTCCACCTTGAGTGATCAACTTTTTGATTCTAATTTCTACTTCAATTTATATCTAAACTAAGCTGTTTATGAGGACTACTTATTTTCCCATCTCAAATTCAATTATAGCATTTTGACTTTCAATTTGTTGAATATAGTCCTCCAATTTAAATTCTGAGACATCAAAGTTTTCTTTTCTTTGCTTGGCTTGTTTTTGCCTAGTGATACTTCTAGTAAAGCGTCTTATACTTTCCTTAGTGTTTAAAATCAATCCAGGTACAGGTACACTTTTGCCATCATCATCTTTGGCTACCATTGTGAAATATGAAGAATTACAATGCTTCATAACTCCAGATTTTATATTCTCTGACTCTACTCTGAGTCCCACGACCATGGATGTTCGCCCAGTATAATTGATGGATGCTTTTAATGTCAATAAATTTCCCACCTCGATAGGATTCAAAAAGTCCACTTTATTTACAGAGGCAGTAACGCAATAATAACCAGAATGCTTAGATGCACAGGCAAATGCCACTTGATCCATAAGACTAAGTATAAAGCCTCCATGAATAAACCCTCTAAAATTAGAATGAGAAGGCAGCATAAGTTGGGTCATGGTTAGTTGAGAAGATTCGATGTTTTTATGTTGCATAAGGATTTAATTGTTGTATGTTTCATTGAGATTTTTAGCGTAGTGAATCTTGTGTTTTAATTGGGAGTCCCAGCCTCTTGTTTTCTTCGCCAGCTACTTTAGCTGTGTTGCAAAGTTAATTATAATTGTTTTTCTAATGCTTGATCGTTTACGAAAACTCTTTTAGTTTTAGTTGTTTTCCTTACTGCACAATGTAGTGCCTCTACAATAATAGTTGTGTATATCACTCTTCCTAATTCAGTTGGGTAGAACAATATATCGGGGCCCATTCATATCTACTCCAAAGACAGTATATACGACCTTGCTTACTACTTTACGATTCTCACGAACTTTGAAGATTATCGCGTCCAAGTAAATTATTGCATACAAATCTTCCAATGGTCTACTTCTCCAAGATTCGACTTCATCGCACCTTAGTTTTCAAATCACTTCAATGTGAAAAAGTAGTATGAAAATATCAAATCCAAATATATTCACAATAACATTTGATATGATCCCGTTCGCAAATAAAGGATTAATATATACAATCCCTTGCACTGTTTCCCTAGGCTTACGCAAGTAGGTATTAATATCATATAAAACCACATTACATGAAATACTCAGGTTACAACTTCTTTTTTTGGGGATTATTTATGATGGTTTTATGTAGCTGTCAGGATAAAGTAATTGTCTCTTATTATGAAACAGGTGAAAAACAAGAAGAATACCAATATTCTTCAGATTCAGTAAAACATGGTTTGTATAAAAGGTATTCTCCTGAAGGAACATTAATAGAAACAGCTAACTATGTTCATAATAAATTAGAAGGAGAGCGAATTATTTACAATTTCAAGAGTGGTGTAAAAGAAATTAGTGAATATTATAATGATGACTTGCTTGATGGAAATTACATTGAGTTTCATCCAAATGGTGAAATAAAATCATTAGGTGTTTATACAGATAATCTACTCTCTGGAACGGTCAGATTGTTCAAAACCTCTGGTGTGTTAATACAAGAATTACAATATTTAAATAATTATGAAGTAATCCCATTTAAGGAGTATCATGAAAATGGGAAGATCAAATGGGAGGGAACTAAGAGGTACGACCACTATTTCAAGACAAAGAAAGATTATCGATTATTATTAGAATATAATGAACAAGGAGAATTGATACGTAAGATTTCATGTGACGAAAAAGAAATTTGTACTACGATATGGTCTATTGATCAACCACATCTGAAATAACAAACAAAAAAAGAACCAATCAATTAACACTTTTGTAATCTGAAGAAATTAATCTTATTTCTGTAGGTGTGAAAGAGTTATTCATAATGTAGTCAATTAACCTTTATTAGATTTAATCAGAATCTCGACCAGTTTCATTCTAAAAAGAGTCATAATATGGTTGGGCTTAGGGGATGTTCAACAGATCTTCTGAGCAATGATTAAAGTCTTCTTCCTGAAGTGAAGCATGAATGTATTCAGATAAATTGGATTGTTCATTCCAAGATGCTTCGTTACAAATGTGAAAAATTTCAAGTCATTCAATTCTATTTTTTATAGATGTACCTGAATCTATTTTACTTGCTTGCCGTGTTTTATGACCATATCCACATCTTGCAAAAGCGAAATCCAACGTAGGACATCTCCCTTTACAGCAATAATATCGGCATATTTACCTTCACTTATAGTACCATATTTATCATCAACTCCCATCATTTTTGAAGGCCAATATGTAGCTGCTTTAATGGCATACATCGGATCGATATCAAATTCATTTACCCAAACATCGAGTTCATTCCACGTCGACTGACAATGAAATTTCATAGGGATACCACTGTCTGTACCGATTAATAATACGACTCCTGCATCCATAAGTTGTTTTACCTTTCTTTCGAGTGTTGGTTTGCGAACTGGTGTCAACTGAAAATAAGGTAGTCTTCCAGGATAGACAATCGACTGTTCGATATCGTCAATGACATCTTGGGGTAGTCCCAGATGCCAACAATCATTGTCCAATTTTTCTGGATTGTCTCTTACATATTCATAGTTATATAGGCCCTCTACTGTCGGTGTCCAATACAATGGTCCAAGATTCATTTGAGCAGTTCGTTCTTTGATCATCGTCATGACATCCTCCGGATATTCTGGTGCAGAAGATAGGCCTGTATGTTCAAAATTATCAACCCCAGATTTTAATCCTCTCCGAATCTCTTCAGGTCTATGGGAATGAGCAACTACAGTCAGATTTTGTTTGTGTGCTTCATCAACTACTGCATCGACTTCTGCTTGAGTCATCTGGTCTTGATCGATCAATTTTATGCAATCTACTCCTGCATCAGCCAATTTTTTGACCTTCGCACGTGCATCTGTTGTGCCATTTACTCCCCATCTGAATGCTTCTGTACCTGGATATGGTTTATGTTGTATAAACGGGCCTGACATATACATCGTAGGTCCTGGAATTTCTCCTCTATTAATTTTATCCCTGACATCTATACTTTCTTTAAGCGGAGCACCTAAATCTCTTGCGCTTGTGACTCCTGCCATCAATAGCTGGTGTGCAGATGCTGGCATAATCACATCTCTAAATCTATTGACGTAGGCTGTATCCCAATGTGAATAATTGCTATGTCCATTGATCATGAGGTGTACGTGCATGTCCCATAATCCTGGCAATACACTCATTCCTTCTGTGGAGATGATTTTGGCGCCAGAAGGAACTTCTGTATTACCTTGGTGTCCAACTTTAATAATCTTTTCATTTTCGATCAATATTACACTATTGTGAATAGGATTGCCACCAAAACCGTCAATCAATGTACCACCAACCAAAGCTGTTATTTTCTGACTCGATACGTGTTGAACAAAAAGAAAGGAAAAAATAGATAGAATTAGAAGTCTGTATTTCATTTTAATAATTGAGTTGGTAATTCCAAAACTTTAATATACTAATTTGATTGGTACAATCATCTGGCAAAAGTCAATAAAAACTTCTCAAATGCATGCTTTCTGGATTTTGACACCCTTACTTTATCTCCGCTAGACAAGGTGATAATGCCCCCATCCCTCCTGTTATAGGATTCCATATAATTGATATTGACAAGTGAAGATTGATGTACTCTGCAGAATCCATGGCTATTCAATATTTCATCTAGGTATTTAAGGGGTTTGGAGATCAATATTTTATTGCCATCGTTTTTCAATATGTTAGCATAATTACTATTGGCTGTACACAATACAATTTCTGATATATTGATCATCAGATATCCTTGTTCTACAGGGACGGCAATCTTATTGAATACTGTATTGGGTGACACTAATTTATGATGGATGTCCTGAATAACTTGTTTTTCTAACTTACGATTATTTGTGATGGCTTTTTCTATTGCCTCTCCTAGCAGAGATCGGTCTATAGGTTTGAGCAAATAATCAACTGCCATATACCTAAATGCTTGAATAGCATATTGATCATACGCAGTTGTGAATATTACATTCTTTGGCAAAATATTTAGCTTTTCTAATAATTCAAACCCATTTAAATGTGGCATTTCTATATCTAGAAACAATATGTCTGTTTGATGCTCTTGCAGGTAAACCAATGCTTCTTCTGGATCTGTAAATAATTTATCCAATGCTACATCTTCCCTTACTTTGTTGATCTCATAAGCTAAAACTTCGGCACAATTGATTTCATCATCTACGATACAACAATTATATGAAATGTATTCATTGGTCATTTGATTTCTTTATCTAGTGAAGGCAAATATATAGTCACTTTTGTACCGCTGGGCATTCTATCTTCGATCTTTACTTTTGCTTCTATCTTATAAAGAATATTGATATTCTTTATTCTTTCAAGCGTAATATTCAAGCCCAACGATTTTTTGTGCTGATTTCTTTTCAATTGTAATTCTTTGGATTTAGATAGTCCAATGCCATTATCTTCAATGGTGCACAATACCCCATTGCGTTCTGCTTTAAAATTAATAGCTAAGACTCTATCTGATTTTATATTCATCAGGCCATGCCATATTGCATTTTCGATGAAAGGTTGAATGAGCATTGGCGCAATTTTGAATTGTAAAGGGTCAATGCTATCATCAACTTGAAAAGAATAGTCAAACTCTCCTCCAAAACGCAAATGCTCCATCTCAACATACAATTTTATAGAATCCAATTCTTGTTGCAAGGTCAAGAAAGGCATTTTACTGTTTTCAAGAATACTCCGAATGAGTTGTGAAAACTTAGTGAGGTAATAGGCGGCATCATCTGGTGTTTTAGTGAGTACATAATTCTTAATACTATTTAGCGTATTAAATAGAAAATGTGGGTTCATCTGTGAACGCAAAGCACTTAATTCCATTTCTATCACTTGTCGATTATATTGTTCTCGGTTTCGCTTGAGTGATCTTACCAAATAATAGATAGCCGCCAAGAGAAATACAGCTGTACTAAATATTAATATTCTGAACCACCATTGTTCATAAAAATACCGATCTATTTGCATCATCAATGAGGATGAATAAAATTGCTGTTTCTCATATTCTGCTTTAAATTTGATAGCATGTTTTCCAAGTTTCATATTATTCAATGACAACATTCTATCATCATTTACTTTTTCCCAAAGGCTGTCATCTAGTTGATAGTAATATTTAAATTTTTCATTCGGATTAGTATGATTTACAGCTATTTTGAAGTCTAAATTTCGTTCAAAATCTCTTAGATGGTATACGTCATCTTTAAAGACTTCCCTCAATAATTTTCGATTGTTGTTGACCCATAATTTATCGATTTTTAAAAGGAGGGCCGGATCTATGGGAGGAGCAAATAGATCGCTAGATACTACTATATCGCTCGTTTCGGCTATCGTGATTAAATGGCCTTCTGGATCAAAAGTCATTTGATTATAAAGACCCTTTACCACCAACTTTGGCTGGAATGGAGGTTCAAGCGATACTTGATAGAGGCCATTATTTGTTGTACTGATGATAAGGTTCGCATCCTGAGAGAGAAGTATATCACGTATTACTATATCAGCATTGGGAATCTTACTCATTCCTAGCGCAAAATATTCACCTGTGCTTATTTGATAACAATACACTTCTTTCCTCACTATAAAATACAAATAATCTTTCTGCGCCACCATAGATAATCCAGGTGGACCTATAGAAGCAAAATTTATTTCTGGTTCATTGAATATCAATTTTACCCTATGAGAATGGCGATCAAATGAATAAATTCCTGATTTAGTCAGCAAATAAAATTGGGTACTATCGAGAGGGCTTTTGACAATCTCTATCACATGAGCTAGAGATGAATAACCTTTTGTCGAAGTAGATAAAAGAATAGGTATGTATTTGTAAGATTGGTTTATTTTGTTGTAAAGAACACAGCCATCTTTTGTACCAAATAGCATATGCTCTTGATCAATTTGTTGGGCACATTGAAAGCCATATTTGTAAAGACTATCTTGCTGTTCTTCGATGTAATCCCCTAATATTGAATGGAAAGTTTCTTTTTTGTGGTTGTAGGATTGAACTCCTTTATCCGTCAAAATCCACAGGTCATTATCATTGTCTTGGTACACATTGGTGACAATATTATTGACAAGACTCAGTGTATCTTCAGGATTGTGTACATAATACCTGGCTTCATAACCATCCACACGGTATAGCCCTCTAGCAGTGCTGATCCATATATAATTCTCGTGGTCTATGGTAATATCTTGTGTATAATTAGGCGACATTTCATTCTGAAGGTGCAATGTGTCCCAATGAATTTGAGTATAGGAAGTATTGATACTGAAAAGCATCGCAAATAACAAATAGATTAAATTCCTACTCCATTTCATGTAGCTAAATATAGTGAAATTCCAAAAGTAATAAATTAACTGGTGTAAATATATACTGATTCTCGACTGCTTTACCTACAATATATATAGACCGATCCTTGATGAAAATTACCGTTCACATCATCATGAAAATCTGAGACAAATATCACATTACTGCCTATTGCGACATCGGTGCCAAAGTGGCTATCCGCTTGTGAATCAGTGGGTCGTAAAATGGCCGTATTGTTCCAACTGTCATTGACTTTTTTGTATACAAATGCTTTGTGATCTTCTATCTCAGCCCCAATAACGCCAATACAACCCACGATAATTTCATCTCCAAGAATATCCACATTTGATCCAAAAAGATCATTATCGCTTCCCGCAGGAGCGCGAATTGTAGCCTCTAATGTCCATTCACCATTGTTATAATGATGAACGTCCACAGCTCCTCTTCGATCGATATCATCATATTCCTCTCTAGGGTCGCCTACTGCTAGATAATCACCGTCTACGCTAAAATCTACACCATAACTATTCGCTCCTTCGTGGACAAGATTTGATTGTATTGAGTCTACTATTTGATATTGATCATTTCCGTCATTCTCATATACATATATTTGCCCTTTTCGATTATTATCAAAAAGTACATCAGGTGCAGAAACAAATAATCTCGCTTCATCAATTACAACATGAGCACCAAACCCACTTCCATTTTGTATTGAAGGACTTTCTACAACTTGGATTTCATTCCAAACTTCTCCTGTTTTCTTATAAATGAATACCTGGACTTCGTTATTTAATAGCCCAGCGCAGACTGCATATGGAGGGTGAATATTTACAGTTCCACCGCCTATTTCCTTACTTCCATCAGCAGAATCTGTAAAGACATCATCTACTTCCCAACTGTCTTCCATTTTTTTATAAATTGTTGCAGACCCATTATTGCCTCCATCTTGCGTCAGCATATTTTGGCCAGACCCTACAATAACATAATCTCCATTTATGGCAAGATCTCCATTTCCAAATATACCAAAAAGTGAACCATTAGGATCGTCTAATGTGTCTTTTAAAGCATAGCCTACTCCGTCATCCTCGTATACATATATCCTTCCTTGATCTTGATTTCCTTCTATATCTTCTCCATAACTTGCTACCACTAATGTTTGTCCATCATGGGCTATATGGTTTCCAAATAAATCAAAAGGGGAACCATCACTTAGGGTTATTTTATTCGATTCCCCAACTTTTGGGTCAACTACTTGTCCCCAATTCCAACCCGCTGTTGTGAGTGATCTCCATTTACTGCCATCAAATCCTTCAAAATCTTGTTTATCTTCATTATACCTTAACATTCCAGCCAACGCAGTAGAATCATCATCTGCAATTCTGATTTTTCCATTTATATCTAGTGTAGCTTGTGGTGTTAATGTATTAATACCCACCTTAGTCACATTAATTGGTAAACCTACATTGGTAATACTGGTCAATCGGATATCAGTATCTGATCCGCATGGAGGTTCTATAAGATTAAAATGTATGGTGACCAATGTATCCGATGAAGTTATGAAAGTGAGTGGTGCAGGACCATGTTCCATAACTTCTCCATCATTATTACTTCTCACGGTGATGTAATCATTAGGTGCACTCGACATAATATGGTATTCCATATTTTTTATAAAAGCAGCCATTTCTACATAATCTCCAGCAAATTGTAAGTCACTAATTCCCAAAGTATCTCCTGGATTAGGTGCAATAAAAAGATTGTTGGGATACTGAGTTGTATTTTCACATTGGGAAACTAAGGTGTTTACTATTCCTAAAAAGCATGATATAATCATTAAGAATATTCGAATTGTCATCATCTTATTGTTTTACTAATGGATTTTTAATAAATATTCAATTTTACTTTCTATAAATGTACAGTGCTCCAAAATCTAGTTCGGCGGAATCATAAAAGTGATCGCTTACTACTATTGTATTGTTTTGAATAGAAACATTTTGTCCATAAGAGCCAGAGTAAGAACTATCACAAGGCTTAAGTTTTGTGGCTACATTCCAAATATTTCCAGCTTTACAATACACGTAAACATTGGGAGAATCCCTAGTGAAAAAATCTAGATATCCGTTTACGATCAATTGGTCTCCGTTTATATCTATAGCTCCCCCATAATATTCATTCATTTCTACAGGTGAAACCAAGACAGTATCTTCTTGCCACTCTGAACCATCATATTGATAAATGGCAACAAAACCCTTTTCTTCATTGCCATTGTAATATTGCTTATACGATCCAATGACGACATAATCCCCATCTGCTTCTATTACATTTCCGAATCCTTGTTCATCAGTAGGGTCCGATGGAGAAATTATTGATTCCTGCAATACAAAATCTCCATCATCTCCCAATTCATAAATGTATACAACCCCTACTGTGTTATCAATTGGTCTGTTAGTGGCTGATATGAATAGGCGATCTTGGTGTAAAAGAACTTCTGTTCCGAAATAATGATCAGGATTATTCTGAGGATTACTGACAATTTGTGATAAAGTCCACTCCTCATTCATTAATTTATAAATATATACATCTTTAAAATTTGAAGCTTTCACCGCTAGAAAAGAAGAATCTAAACTAATGGTATATCCAAAGCCAGTAAGCATACTATCGGGTTGGATGACTTGTTCCATAATCCAATCATTATTTACATAATGATATAAAGTTACAGACCCCCTTTCTTCCTGACCATTATTAGAGTAAGTACCAACTGCAGCTCTTCCATTATTAATATCTAAATCACCATTTCCGAAACTACCTACCGGCGTTGCAGTAGGTTCGAAGAGTTCGAAAATTTCAGTGTTAGCATCATTTATATCTTGATATATTAATGCTACACCCTGAAAATCAAATAAGGTCTCTGATGCATTGACAATTACAGTTTCATCATCCATCTTCATTCTGTTGGCAAATCTTAATAATCCATCATCAACCCTTACTATTTTATCCGATTCTGTTGCTTCTGGGGTTATGAGTTGTCCCCAGTCACTCATAGCTTTAGTCAGTGAACGCCACTTGACTCCATCAAAACCCTCAAAATCATTTGTTTCTTCATTCCACCTCATCATACCAGTTGACGCACTGTGTACATCATTAGATATCTTTATTTTGCCCTTTACATCTACAGCAGTTGTTGGGTTACTTATATTGATACCCAAATTACCAATGTTCACAAAAACTCCTTTGTGAGTCATTGATGTTGTTCGATTGACACTCTGTTCACCACAAGGGGGGACTGATAGATTGATATGTATGGTAACAGTACCATCAAAACTCGAAACAAATGTGAGCGGAGTCAATCCATGAACAATGACTTCATCTAAGTCCGCAGATCTAATTGTAACATAATCAGTGGGCATGGAAGATTTGACCAAATAGGACATACCTGTTACACAACCACTAATTTTACTATAATCACCGGCGTATTGGGCTTCACTAATCACCAAAACATCGCCCTCCATTTCGGGTGCCTGTAGGAGCCCTGCAGGATATTGTGTTTCATTATTACACTGCGCAGGCAGCAAATGTGAGGTAATTGTAAATCCAAATATTAATATCCAATAAAGTCGTTGCTGCATGGTTCGCAATAAACTGAGTGAGTGAAAAAATCTCTATTCGTAAATGATATGATAAAGATAGGTGGACACTCATGGATATTATATAGCGAGTGAGTCAGCTATATTGCTGGGTGATTATAGTTGTTAAGTAAATGATTATTGGGATAAATATGTAGGGACGTTTGGGTTTTGGTACAGAAGAAAAATTGTATTTTTATGAATATCAAAGCCTCAAAAAACAAACATTATGATAGTATCTAAGAATAAAATCGGACTGCTTATTGCAATTATAGCCCTGATCTCTTTTAGCTGCGGCGGAGAAGAAAAGCCAGATGGTAATCTGACGGATTCACTTAATGGAGTAAAGGGGGGAAGCACATCAACTACCGCTCCGGGAGGGGTTCTCGCTCATTGGAGTCAGATCATCGGAAACGATACTTCAACCAATGATGTGATGCCCCTGAAGTTGGTCGCAAGATTCATTTTACAAGGTTCGGGACAAAAATGCACTAATTACAGCCTTAAGCCCATTTCCAAAAATGGAAATCCCAGCCCTGCAAATCCTGCTACCTAACGTGCATTACCCGGAAAGGATACGGCCTTTGACATTACCGTTTGTCAATTTGAAATGTTTGCAGATTGGGAAAGCGCTGTCCTGATAAAGAATGGGAACTCTACGTCACTTGACACTTTTCCGGGACCTGTCTCTTATACACATCTCCGAGCCCACGAGACAGGCAGAAATCT
>OJIO01001327.1_pt1 | contig 11148 bp, 12 predicted proteins | sample 1595621 | NCBI WGS metagenome assembly OJIO01 (sample SAMN05416776, study PRJEB24817) | seawater metagenome | isolation source: Sea water | place: Canada:Atlantic | collected 2013-07
ACACTATCCTCTTCGTCGGCAGCGTCAGATGTGTATAAGAGACAGGTTTTAAAATTAGAAGCACTGACGCTGAGATCAATGCAAGCGGTGGAGCATTTATTTACATGGCATATGCCGAGCATCCTTTCCAAGGCGCTGGCGGTGCAACACAGGCAAGAGCAAGATAACTATTATAAATAAAAGAAATTGTGAAATATTATATTATGTCAACCAAGTAATTAAGGAGATATTTAAACATGGCTTGGGCACTTGTAGAATCAGGTAACGTAACAACAATTTATACACGACCAAAGGCAATCACACTCAATGGCATTCAGCACCCACGTAATATTTTTACTGTATGGTCTGCTGCTGAACTCAAAGACATTGGTATCTATTCATATAATGAAGTCAATGCATCTGTTGACTCTAGTTTCTATACACAGGGCGGTTCTACAGTAGTTGTTGATGATGCCGCTGGTACAGTCACAACGACATATACACATAACGAAAAAGCGCTTGAAGATATTACTGAAAAAGTAGTCACACAAGAAGCAGTTGATGAAGTACCAGCAGTTCTTTATGCAAATGGTGCTATTAAAACTGCATCAATTCCAGCAGTAGAAGAAGAATCCTATCTAAATATTATTTCAACTGGACTAAAGTCACAGAAAAAAGTTTCAGTAAAAGCAACTGCTGCTTCACTTCTTTCTGGCTCAGATTGGTTGGTAATTCGTGCTGCTGAAGGCGGTACTGCTGTTCCTGCTGCTGTTGCAACATATCGTGCTGCTGTTCGGACTGCTTCTGGTTCAATGGAAACTGCAATCGATGATGCTGCTGATATGGACGCATTCATTGCTCTTCATACAAATACAGCTGATGATGTTGGTGTTCTTAATGATTGGCCAGAAGCACCAGCAATTCTAAGTTAATAAGGATAAAAAGTAATGGCTCTAACAAAGATCGAAGTTTCCAGTATTAGTGATGATGCTATTTCAACAGCAAAGATTGCTAATTCTGCTATTTCAACAGCAAAGATTGCTGATGATGCAATTACTCTTGCAAAATTAGCTGCTGGTACTGACGGAGAACTTATCACGTGGGACGCTGCTGGTAATCCTGCTGCCGTTGCAGTAGGTACATCTACTCATGTTCTCACGTCAAATGGCACTGGTGCAGCTCCAACTTTCCAAGCGGCTGCTGCGGGTGGTGCTTGGAACTTATTGGAAACAATTAATGCTTCAGCTGCTTCAAGTGTAGAGTTCACATCGGGTATCGATAGTACATATAAAAACTACAGAGTCCTGTACACCGACATACGACCGTCAGGAGATAATATAGACCTTTATGTGACGATCAGCGCAAATGGAGGATCGTCATATTATTCCAGTCTGTACGATTACGCTGGAATAAATTTTGATGAGACGTCCACTACAGCATCAACATTGAGAGGTAGTAGTGCGGCATTCATTTGGGTAGCCAGAGAGTTACGCAACGGTGTAGCTACTCAATCAGGGGGAGGTGAAATGACATTCTATAACCCCGCAAGTACTAATATGAATTATGGCACCTGGACTTCCTCGTATAGCGGCTATAATGGAGTCATCATTAACAATCACTCGGGGGCTTGGGGGCAGAGTACCGCTGGGGCTTATAATGCAATTAAGTTTGCGCCAGCGTCCGGTACAATCTCCGGTACGTTCAAACTTTATGGTGTTTCTTAAAGGATTAATACAATGGTAAGAACTAAAGTAGTAACAGATCAAAACGGTCCCCAAGTCATTGAGTTAACGGCTGCGGAGAATTTAGCAAGGGATGTTGAAGAAGCTGCATGGGCTGACGGCGAAGCTGCTCGTAAATGGATAACGATCAGGTCACAGCGTGATCAGCTTCTTGCTGCCTCAGACTGGATGGCAAACTCCGATGTCACAATGAGTGATGCTTGGGTAACGTATAGAGAAGCACTTCGTGATCTGCCAAGTACAGAATCGGATCCTGATGATATTGTGTTTCCAACAGAGCCAACCTAGAACACAATATATTACAATATTGATTAATAGAGAACTCCAGTTGTTTATAAATAGATACAGATAACTGGAGTTTTTTTATGGCTATACCAAACTCAAGACAAGCATTCAAAGAATATTGCCTTCGTCGGCTAGGTTCTCCTGTAATCGACATCAATGTTGATGATGAGCAGGTTGAGGATCGCATTGACGAGGCGTTGAAATACTATCAGGATTATCATTTTGATGGCACTGAACGTATTTTGCATAAACATATTGTAACTGCTGACGACAAGACCAATCGGTACATCACGATTCCAGAGTCGATCATAGGAATCAATACTATCTTACCAGTCGGGCAAGCATTACAATCTTCTAATCTGTTTAACATACGTTATCAGATTCACTTAAATGATCTATTTGATCTTTCTGCAAGTTCATACGTTCCTTATTGGACAGCGATGTCGCATGTAAGTATGCTTGAAGAATTATTTGTAGGTCAAAAACCAATACGTTATAATCGTCATGTCAACAAACTTCATATTGATATGGACTGGACTAATGATATTTTAACAGGTCAATACGTTATTGTCGATTGTTATTCTATTACTGATCCAGAAACATATACAGATGTTTGGGGTGATCGTTGGTTATCTCGTTATGCAACTGCTATGATTAAACGTCAATGGGGTTCTAATCTAAGTAAGTTTGAAGGTATGCAAATGCCTGGAGGATTAACTTTTAATAGTCAAAAAATATATGATGATGCCGAATCAGAACTTCAAAAACTCGAAGAAGAAATGATTAGTTCATATTCACTTCCGGTATCTGATATGGTAGGATGATCACATGCCTACAAATAAATATTTTACACAATATGCATACGGGCGCGAACAGGATCTAGTTGAAGATTTAATTATTGAATCTATCAAACAAACTGGATATAGTCTTAAATATATTCCGAGAACAATTGTTCGTGATGATCCTTTATTTGGCGAAGATACATTGTCAAAATTTGACGATGCTATTGAACTCGAAATGTATATTAAAAGTGTAGAAGGATTTGAAGGTCAAGGTGATTTTCTTTCTAAATTTAATTTACAGATAGACGATCAGATAACATTTACGGTCGCTAAGAAAAGATTCGATCAGGCTCGGTCAGAAAAGTTAACAACAGAAGTCGGATACAATTACCTTTTAGAGTCAGCAAGCACTACAACCCCATCAAGACAACGATTGAGTGAAGACGGTGCTACAGATTCTATTGTTCTTGAAACAGCAACAGCTGATGGATATAACATTACTTCCAATAGACCAATGGAAGGCGACATTATATTTGAGCCATTCTCTCGTAAACTTTTTGAAATAAAATTTGTAGAGCATGAAGCAGTTTTCTATCAATTAGGTAGATTACAAACATATGATGTTCGTTGTGAAATCTTTAACTACAGCAATGAAGAACTTGATACAGGCGATACATATATTGATAGTATTGAAGATAAATATAGCACTGATATTTTATTCTATGAGCTATTACTTGAAGATGATACTAAACTATTAGATGAAAGCGGTGGTTCTATTCTACAAGAATTTAGAATTGAAGCAACTCAGCCTACTGCAAATAACGAATACTATTCTGCAGCAGACCCAATATTCAATTCAAGCACAGTTATAGACTTTTCGGAGAGTAATCCGTTTGGTGAAATTGATCGGTATTAATTATGTTTAATCAACAATACTACCACGGAACGATACGTAAATATATTATAGCGTTTGGTAATTTATTTAATGATATTGTCATAGCAAGATTAAACACTGCTGGAGAACGTATACAAGCAATTGAGGTTCCTATTGCATACGGACCAAAAGAGAAGTGGTTAGTGCGTTTAAAACAGGATCCAAACCTCGAGCAAAATGTAGGTATTACATTGCCGCGCATGGGATTTGAAATTATAAGTATGTCATACGCACCACAAAGAAAACTTGCTTCTACACTACAGAATGCACATTTAAAAACATCTGATTTGAATAGATTGAATACACAATATGTTCCTGTTCCTTATGATTTAAATATTATGCTTTCTATTTTTGTTAAGAACGCTGACGATGGAGCACAAATACTAGAGCAGATTTTACCATACTTCCGTCCAGAGTTTACAACAAATATTCGACTAATACCTGAGATGGATGTTGTTGTTGACACGCCTGTTGTTCTTCAAGACGTTTCAATTGAAGACACGTATGAAGGCGATTTTGATACACGCCGAGCACTTGTATATAATTTGACCTTTAATATGAAAGCATATATATACGGTCCAGTGTTTAATCAAGGAATCATTAAACGATCAGTTACAAATATGTTTAACAATCTTCCAGAAAATGCTGGAAACAAAGTTGAAAAAATAACAGTAACACCAGCTCAATATGCAAATGGTGCACCACTCACATCACCATCTGCTAATGCGTCACTATCGGTTGCAACAAGTGCAATCAGTGCTAACTCTGATTACGGTTTCTCGACTAATATAGACCAAGATCCTTTTAATATGGAGAATTCATAATGGCTAAAATGGTATCAAAAGTTGAATTTAAAGTTGTTCACAAACATAGAACAAGTATTGGTAACAGCCCACAATCTCGTCCAAAGAATAAGCATAAAAGAGCATCTTTGAAACGATATCGTGGACAGGGAAAATGAAAACAAATCTTGAGAAAAATATGGAAGCAATTTTTGATTTACCGACTGACACAAAACCAATGGCTGAAATAATTGAAAAAACAAAACAAATTACACCATTAGAAAAAATATCATCTACTGGTAATGATGAAGTAATGGATGACTATTATTATGCAAGAGAAAACTTAAAAGAAATTATTTCAAGTGCACAACAATCAATTGCTGATCTTTCTTCAATTGCATCTACTTCTGAATCCCCTCGCGCATACGAAGTTCTTTCCACCATGATGAAAACAATTGTGGATGCTAATAAAGACCTCCTTGAACTTCAAAAGAGTGTAAAGAAACTTAAAGAAGAGGATAAAAAAGACAACCCTCAGAATGTTACTAACGCTCTTTACGTTGGTTCTACAGGGGATTTAATGAAGTTAATCAAAGATAATAATTAATTATTCATAAGGTAACAACCTATTATAACGTGTTTGACGAAGAAGTCAATAGAAAAAGTGAAATAATGTCAGATACTTATCTTGCTAATCCCAATTTAAAAAAAGCATATGTACCGATTGAATGGACCGAAGAACAGGTCCAGGAAGTCATTAAATGTTCTAAAGATATTAGTTATTTTATTAAAACATATGTTAAAATTATCAATCTAGATCGTGGTCTTATTGATTTTGAGATGTATCCTTTTCAAGAGGATATGGCTAAGATGATTGATGATAATAGATTTACAGTTATTAAAACTTGTCGTCAGGCAGGTAAAACGACCACATCCGCAGCAGTTGTACTATGGCATGCATTATTCAACGAGTCGTATACGGTAGCGATTCTTGCTAATAAACTATCTACTGCCCGAGAGATACTTGCCCGTGTTCAGAGAGCGTTCGAATATCTCCCGAAATGGTTACAACAGGGTGTGGTCGTGTGGAATAAAACGAATGTAGAGTTTGAGAACGGTAGTCAGATAATCGCTTCTTCCACTGCTTCCTCTGCAATTCGTGGTTACTCTATCAACTTTCTATATCTTGATGAATTTGCATTTGTGCCTCGTAATATACAAGATGACTTCTTCACTTCAGTTTATCCTACTATTATATCTGGTACAAATACAAAAGTTGTTATTACTTCTACACCAAACGGTTTTGATTTGTTTTATAAAATATGGATTAATAGTGTAGAAGGAAGAAATGAATATGCAAACTTTGGAGTTAACTGGTGGGATGTTCCAGGTAGGGATGAAGAGTGGAAAGAAAAAACTATTGCAAACACCAGCGAAGATCAGTTCCGTCAGGAATTTGAAGCTGAGTTTCTTGGTTCCGCTAACACTCTTATCTCGCCAAATATATTACGTTCTATAGCATTCACTACTCCAATATCAACACATTACGAGGGTAGTTTAAGTATATACAAAGAGCCAGTAAAAGATGGTGTGTATTTCTGTGTTGTAGATACGGCTCGAGGTGTTGGTATTGATGCTTCTGCTTTTGTTATTATTGATGTTGCATCTGTACCATATGAGGTCGTTGCTTGTTATAAAAACAATATTATCGACCCATTAATATACCCAGAAGTTATTCATAATGTGGTTAAAAATTATAATGAAGCATATACACTAGTTGAAATTAACGATAACGGTCAGCAAATAGCTGATATACTACACCATGATTATGAATATGATAATATTGTATTTACATCAGTCAAAGGTAGAGCAGGTCAGGTTATTGGTGGTGGATTCTCTTCTTCAGTTCAACGTGGCGTAAGAACAACAAAACAGGTCAAACGTATAGGTTGCTCTAATGCTAAGACGATGATTGAGAAGGACAAGATTAAACTACATGATTTTAATCTCATTAATGAATTGTCTACATTTATTCAAAAAGGAACATCATACGAAGCTGATATAGGTTCACATGATGATTTGATAATGTGTATTGTGTTATTTGCATGGGCAACGAACCAAGAATTCTTCAAAGACTTAACAGATACAGATTTTAGAAAGAAACTTATGGAAGACAGAGATAGAATGATCAATGATGATGTTCTTCCATTTGGCTTTATAGATGATGGAAGCGATATCGAAGAAATAATAAATAAAGGGAGCCAAGAGTTTTGGAATGGAGCTGATTTTTCAAACAAATGGTGACTCCTGACTAAATCTATATTTTTATAAATAATAATGAAAATTAAATAGATAGAATAACTCTATAAAGTAGGAGAATAAACAATGCCTTTTCAAGTATCACCAGGTGTTAATGTTTCTGAAATCGATCTTACTACAGTTATCCCTGCAGTATCAACGACTGATGGTGCTATTGCTGGTCGTTTCAACTGGGGTCCAGCTGACAAACGAGTATTGATTAATTCAGAAGACACATTAACCGCACAATTTCAAAAGCCAGATAGTGACAACTATCAAGAATGGTTCACCGCTGCAAACTTCCTTGCTTACGGCAATTCGCTGTATGTTTCCCGTGTTTTAAACGGCGCTAACAATGCAACTGCTAATGCAAACACAAACATTCTTATTAAAAACGACGACGATTATGAAAATAACTATGCATCAGGCGTTGCTGGAGCAGGCGATTGGGTTGGAAAATATCCAGGAGCAATTGCTAACTCGCTTGAAGTTTCTGTTTGCCAAAGTTCAGTTGCATGGGAATCAACTCTTTCATCTGCTAACCTCGTATTTACACCTGCTTCAACAAGTGTCCTTACAAAGGGTGCAAACACATCAGTTGATCTTACATCTGGTGCAGATATTGACCTTTCAACTACTATATCTGTTGGTGATGTTTTATTCCTACAGACAACGGACATTAATCTTGGTGATGGTATTAAAGTAGCATCTGCTAATAGTACTGTTATCACTCTTGCAACTGCACCTACCGCTGTACAACTTGGTACAACAGGTGTTACGAAAGTAAAATCTGCTGCTGTTAAAAGACGTTGGGAATATTTCAACTTCTTTGATGCTGCTCCAGGAACATCTACATACGCTACTCGCGCAGGTGGTTCTGGTGATGAACTTCATATTGCCATCGTTGATGAAGATGGTGACATCACTGGTGTTCGTGGTCAGGTAATTGAGCGTTTCTCAAATCTATCTCGTGCCCGTGATGCAATGTCAGATGATGGAACATCTATCTATTATAAGGAAGTTATTAACCAACGTTCACAGTGGCTTTGGTGGGCTTCTCATGTAGATAATATGACTGGTGCAGGCGGTACTGCTTCTCAGACATATACAAACTCAAACGATCTACCAACATCTACCTCGATGGCTGGTGGTTCAAATGGTGCTGCTCCAACAAACGCACAACTTATTAATGGTTATGATTACTTTAGTTCTGCAGAAGACGTTGATGTATCACTTATTCTTGGTGCTGATTCTAATCAAACTCTTGCAGTTCATATTATTAATAATATCTGCGAGACTCGTAAAGACTGTATTGTTTGCTTGTCACCAGAAGCCGCTGACGTTGTAAACAATAGTTCTTATGCTGGTAAAGAAGCAGAAGATACTATCACTTTCCGCAATACACTTCCTTCAAGCTCATACGCTGTGATGGATTCTTGCTGGAAGTATCAGTATGACAAGTATAATGATGTATATCGTTATGTTCCAATGAATGGCGATACTGCTGGTCTTATGGTTCGTACAGATACAAACCGTGATCCATGGTTCTCACCTGCTGGCTTTAACCGTGGTAATGTAAAAAATGTTATTAAACTTTCAGTTAATCCTAAGAAAGCAGAACGCGATTTGCTTTACAAAGCAGGTATTAACCCAGTAGTTACATTCCCAGGTCAGGGAACAGTACTATTTGGTGATAAGACTTTGCTTGCTAAACCAAGCGCGTTTGATCGCATCAATGTTCGTCGACTCTTTATTGTTCTTGAGAAAGCAATTTCTACTGCTTCTAAATTTACATTGTTCGAGTTCAACGATGCCTTTACTCGCTCACAGTTCCGCAACCTCGTTGAACCATTCCTTCGGGACGTTCAAGGTCGTCGTGGTATCTTTGACTTCCGTGTAGTTTGTGATGAAACGAACAATACTGGCGAAGTCATTGACCGAAATGAGTTCATTGGTGATATTTACATTAAGCCAGCTCGTTCAATTAACTTTATTCAACTTAACTTCGTTGCAGTTCGCACTGGTGTTGATTTTGAAGAAGTTGTTGGTCAGTTCTAATATAAATAAAAGAAAGAACCCAGGAGAAACAATATGGCTTTTAGTGTAACAGAATTCCAAGGACAGATGCAGTTTGGTGGTGCTCGACCATCGCTGTTTGAAGTCAATATTTCTAACCCATTCAACGCATCTGCTGATGATAAAGTTCGCTTTATGTGTAAAGGTGGTCAGATTCCTGCTTCAACAATTACGCCAGTTCCCGTCAAGTACTTTGGTCGTGATGTAAAATTTGCAGGCAATCGTACTTTTGAACCATGGACAGTAACAATTATCAATGATGAAGACTTTGCTGTTCGTAGTACTCTTGAAGAATGGCATCAGAATATTAACACAGTACAAGGCAACGTTCGACAGGCTGGTGCTGGTCCTGAAGCATATAAATCACAAGGTTCTGTGATTCATTATGGTAAACAGGGTAATATTCTTCGTGAATATAAATTTATTGGTATCTTCCCATCTACAATTGCAGCAATTGATCTTAATTGGGAAACTGAAGCAATTGAAGAATTTACAGTAACATTCGAATATGATTACTTCACAGTTGATAATGCAAGTGAATTTGGTATCGCTATTACTGCATAAGATATTTTGTATTTTTATTGAAAATAGGGGAGCTTCTATTTCTGAGGTTCTCCTATTTTCTTTTTCCAGTTCTTATAAATAATAAGAGATAAAACTTACAGTATGGGAATTAAAAAAAATGGCTGAACTTTTTGGCTTCACCATCGCCCGAAAAAAACAAGACGATCAACAAGAAAACCTTCCTTCAATTGTTTCACCAACACAAGATGATGGCGCAGTTGAAATTGCTCCTGGTGGAGCATATGGAACATATGTTGATCTTGAGGGCAAAGCAAAAAATGAAGGCGAACTTGTAACTAAGTATCGTCAAATGGTTCAACAACCTGAGTGTGATTCTGCAGTTCAAGATGTTGTCAATGAAGCAATTGTTGTTACTGAAGACGCTGGTCCAGTAAGTATTGTTCTTGACAACCTCGAGTATCCTGACTCTATTAAAAAGAAAATAACAGAAGAATTTAAATCAGTATTAAAAATGCTCGACTTCAATAACACTGCTTATGATACTTTCCGTAAATGGTATGTTGATGGTCGTTTGTATTATCATATTGTCATCGATGAGAAAAATCCACGTCAAGGTATTAAAGACCTACGTTATATTGATCCTCGCAAGATTCGTAAAATTCGCGAGCCTATTAAGGAAAAAGATAAAAGAACTGGTGTTACGATTTACAAAGGTATGAATGAATACTATATGTACAATCAAGGTGGCATGACAAGTGCAAATTCATCACAAGGTGTTAAGATAGCAAAAGATTCTATTGCTTACTGTCATTCTGGTTTACTTGATGAACGCAATAGTATGGTATATTCATATCTACACAAAGCATTAAAACCACTCAATCAGTTGCGGATGCTTGAAGATGCGGTTGTCATTTACCGTCTTGCCCGTGCGCCTGAGCGTAGAGTATTTTATATTGACGTTGGTAACTTGCCTAAGATGAAAGCAGAACAGTATATGCGTGACATGATGGTCAAGCATAAAAATAAACTGATCTATGATGCATCTACTGGTGAAGTAAGAGATGATCGCAAGTTCATGACAATGCTTGAAGATTTCTGGCTTCCTCGTCGTGAAGGTGGTCGTGGTACTGAAATTACAACACTTCCAGGCGGTCAAAGTCTTGGCGAAATGGATGATGTTGATTATTTCCGTCGCAAACTTTATAAGTCGTTGAACGTTCCTGTAACTCGTATGGAAGCTGAAGGCAATTTTAATCTTGGACGGTCATCTGAAATAACAAGAGATGAAGTCAAGTTTAATAAGTTTATAATGCGTTTACGTACACGATTCTCAATATTATTCGATGAGATTCTTGAAATTCAGTTGGCGCTGAAGGGTGTTATTACTCGCGCTGAGTGGAAAGAAATGAAACAAGATATTCATTTTGATTATCAAGAAGACAATCATTTCACTGAACTTAAAGACACTGAGATTATGCAAGGTAGATTACAAGTGCTTGGTGAAATTGATAGCTATGTCGGTAGGTATTTTTCTGGCGATTGGGTTCGTAAAAATGTTCTTCGTATGACTGAAGAAGATATTAAAAACGAACAGAAACAGATTGATAAAGAAGAAAGTGATGCTCCTAATGAAGAAGATCCTGATGCAGAAGAAAAAGAAACACCAAGACCAATAGCACAGACAGAAGCGTTTGAACCTGTCTCTTATACACATCTGACGCTGCCGACGAAGAGGATAGTGTAGA
>OJIO01001328.1_pt1 | contig 11126 bp, 9 predicted proteins | sample 1595621 | NCBI WGS metagenome assembly OJIO01 (sample SAMN05416776, study PRJEB24817) | seawater metagenome | isolation source: Sea water | place: Canada:Atlantic | collected 2013-07
GCGTCAGATGTGTATAAGAGACAGATAAAATAGATTAAAATCTTGTGAATAATACGAATCTGAAACATGAAATCCATCAAGCTTTGGTCAAGGAATTGACAGAAAAAGTGAGTAGTTATTCTAGAATGTTAGAATCTATAAAACAATCAAAGAATGGAGATACGAAAAGTTCTGCAGGGGATAAGTTTGAGACGAGTAGAGAAATGATGCAGATGGAGATTGATAAAACCGAAATGCAACTTAATAAAGTGAACTATGAACTTGAGCTTCTGAATCAATTAAATACCGATGGAACAAACGAATCGGCTAGTATGGGAAATTTAGTTGTATGCAATACAGGTTATTATTATCTTTCTATTGGTCATGGAAGTGTGGTTGTTGATGGCAAAAAATACTATGCGATTTCCCTAGCAAGTCCGATCGGTAAAATATTGGTCAATAGAATGGTTGGAGATAATATTGAGTTTAATAATAGATCAATAAAAATAGAAGAAATCCATTGAGAGATAGAAAATCAATAGCGATTGTAGGTGGCGGTGCTAGTGCATTATCCTTGGCTTCATTCTTAGACGAGAAATTGTTTGAAGTAACTATTTATGAACGAAATAAAACGCTAGGGCGGAAGTTTTTAGTTGCGGGCAAAGGAGGATTTAATCTCACTCATTCGGAACCAATATCTAGCATGGTAGCAAAGTATAGTCCACAAGGTTTTTTGGATGATGCATTGTTAGGTTTTGATAATGAACAACTAAGAGAATGGTTAGCGGCAATTGGAATACCAACATATATAGGTTCAAGTAAAAGAGTGTTTCCAGAAAAAGGAATAAAACCCATTGAAGTATTAGCTGCAATTAGGGAGTCAATTTTATCTAAAGGACACCTAATTTTATACAATAATGAATGGACTGGTTGGACAGACACAAATAAATTGATGTTTGACTCTGAGGCAGAAATAGAAGCTGATATCACCGTGTTTTGTTTAGGAGGTGGGAGCTGGAAGGTAACTGGATCGGATGGAAGTTGGACTAAACGGTTTGCAAATAAAGGAATGAACATTAAGCCTTTTGTGCCAGCGAATTGTGCTTATAAAGTAAATTGGAAATCTGATTTTATCACCAAAGCAAGCGGGAAGCCACTTAAAAATATAGCTATTGAAAGTCTTGGCCATAGGGTAGAAGGTGAAGCAGTGATTACTGAGTTTGGAATTGAAGGGAATGCCGTGTATGCTTTGACAGATCAAATACAAAGTCAGCTAGATACACACAACAAGGGCATCATATCAATTGACTTGAAACCGATGTTGAGCTTATCTGAAATAGAGAAACGAATTGCTCATTCAACTAGGAAAACAACTGAAATATTATCATCGGATTTAAAATTGGAAAAGATTAAAATTCAATTGCTAAAATCAATTTTGACCAGAGATGAATTTCTTGATAAAAGGGGGCTGGCAAAAAAGATAAAATCACTGTCGGTAGAAGTATTGAGCGCTGAGGCATTAGATAAAGCAATATCTACGACTGGAGGTTTTGCATTAGAGGAAGTAGATGATATGTATCAATTAAACAAAATGCCACATAGTTATGCAATAGGGGAGATGCTTGATTGGAATGCACCTACTGGAGGGTATCTATTACAAGCTTGCTTCAGTATGGGCCATCGACTTGCCACACATCTCAATGAAAAATTCTAGTCTCTTCTATCTAGTCTCTTCTATCTTCTATCTAGTCTCTTCTATCTTCTAACTTCTAACTTCTAACTTCTAACTTCTAACTTCTATCTTCTAACTTCTAACTTCTATCTTCTATCTCGTTTTAAAGGACTAGGCTTTACATGTTGCTTTTGAGCCGACTGATCTGCTATACTTGGTTTTTTATTGTCTCTTGGACCACGAAGATGGATAACAAGACCATTTAAGAAATTCCTTAATATCTGGTCACCACATTCTACATATTTTGGATGTTCTTCGTTTCTGAAAAATGCTCCTAACTCACTCTTTGTAGCTTTAAAGTCTACAAGTTTTAAGATCTCTACGATTTGGTCGTCTCTTAGCTGAAGTGCTACTCTTAGTTTTTTGAAGATATCGTTGTTGGTAAGTCCCATAGGAAGAAGTTAGAATCAAATTGTAAATCATAAATAATTTGAAAAGCCTTTAAGCGATTAAACTTAAAAGCTTTTCAAAAGTAAATCATTGTGGAGCTGCAGGGAGTCGAACCCTGGTCCGGAGAAAGCATCCGATAGCTTTCTACATGCTTAGTTTGTATTCGGATTTTCGAGTGATAGCAGGCATAAAAACGGCGACGCTATCACCTTATCTTCTTGATCTCGGATAGGAGTCGAAGTATCCACCAGTCCTTACTCAAAGTTGTTTAAGTCGTTACGCTGTATATTGAGCGTCAAGCGTATTGACTAAAAGCTTTATAATCCTAGATTATGCAGCCATTGCGAAGTTATTCTCGCCAATTAATGTTTGATTGAAAATGGTTAAGGAGTATACAATCTTCCCCCTGCATGCTTACTATAAAATTATCGATCCCGTCGATACCAGTCAGCCCCATATGTGCCTGCACCACCATCGTGGTACATTTGATTTAGCATATTTTATAAGGTGTAAATGTAATTATAAGTTCAACTAAGTGTATGTTATTTTCATAATTTTGAAAATTGAGCTGATTTTATTCACTGTTGAAAAAAATGATTAAAAGAAATAAATTTTATTATTGCTGAAAATCAGCATATTATGTTTCGTGTTCGTCTTTTATTTGCCATTTTGATTTTTTTAACGCTCTTTGAACAATCCTTTTTATTATTTTCATGTTTATTATATAGAAACAAACGAAATATGTTTGTTTCAAGTCGAAAGTTTTTTACGTTGTCAATTTTATATTAAGTTTCTAATCCTAATTAAAAACAAAAAATGAGTAAAAAAACATCAAAAAATAATTTTTCAAAAACCACATTAAGAGTAATAAGCCAAACCAAAGAATCAGTAAAAGTATTATTTCCTTCTTTGGAAGTTCCAGTAGAAATGACAAACAAATATTTCAATTATCTACAAGGTACAGGCGCATATCTGTTCATATATTGTGTAGCCTTTTAAATAAAAAGAAAATAATAATTAGATAAAGCACTTCACATTTTGAGGTGCTTTTGTGTTTTTAGGAATTACTTGTATATTGAGATTAGGAATCGAATTCAATTTTCTATTAAAATGTTATAAAATGTCAAAATATAAAGACGTAGAAGACTATATCGCTAATATCCCAGAGGAAAGAGTAACACCATTTATGAAGCTGAAAGAAACCATTATTAGCAATCTGCCAAGTGGTTTCGAAGAATGTTTGAATTATAATATGATTGGCTATGTAGTGCCTCATTCTACATATCCAGACGGCTACCACTGCGACCCGAAATTACCACTACCGTTTATCAATATTGCAAACCAAAAAGGATTTATTGCTTTATATCACATGGGGATTTATGCTGATCTTGAGCTCTACGATTGGTTCGTTGGAGAATATCCTAATCATTCAAAGTATAAACTGGATATGGGTAAAAGTTGTGTCCGATTCAAAAAAGTAGATCATATTCCATACGATTTGATAGCTGAATTAATCAAGAAAATGACAGTGAAGGACTGGGTTACATTGTATGAGGAGAAATTTAAAAACTAGCGTCTAAATTTGTAGAAGTCCACTTCGTATTAATCTACTTTTAACTTTAGGTTTATAGTTTGTTAATAGCAGATAAATGTTTAAAGCGTTGGTGTATATATTAATGCCTTTAAGGGCTTTTAGTCCAGAACTATCAATATCATCTGTTTGTGATAAATCAATTAAAATTAGCTCACACTTTTCTTGGGCAGCTATTTTCTCTTTTACTTTTTTCTGAAAGTAATCTGCATTTCCAAAATTAAGAGGTCCCTCTACCGTGACTATTATTTTATCTGAAGTTTCTTCGATTTCAAATCCTTCAGATTCTCGAAACAGAAATAGCCTTTTCATTGATTTAAATCTGTTTTTACTATTTATTAAAACAACAATAATAGATACCAAAAAACCAATGAACACTCCAACTTTTATACTTACTAATATTGTGATAATAAAAGTGACCAACATTACAAGAAAGTCAAGTCTGTTGGTCTTGTAAAATGACTTTGCAAGCGTGTATTCAAATAGGTTTTTCACCGCGATTACTATAATGACAGCTAATATTACCTTCGGCAAAAAGAATAAAAGTGGTGTCAAAAACAATAATGAGAGTACGACAAAAATTACTGTTATTAATAAAGCAACACTAGTTCTTGCTCCAGATTCATTCATCAATGCTGATCTTGAAAAGCTACCTGAAGAAGGGATAGAGTTAAAGAATGAACCTCCAATTTTTGATATTCCTAGTGCTCTTAATTCTTGATTCGTATCAATAGAGTAATAATCATGTTTGTTTCCAATCGCTTTTGCTATGCCTACTGCTTCGATAATGCCAATTATTGTTACTAAAATAACAGTCGGCATCACTGATGAAATAATACTTATGTTCATTTCAGGAACCTTAAAAGATGGTAGACCGGATGGTACAGTTCCTATGATGGCAACTCCCATATTTTCAAAGTCCAAAAGATAAGAGAGGACTATTCCAATCGTCACGATTACAAGCCCGTAGGGAATCTTATTGCTTAGTTTTTTCAAAACATATATTATTAAAAAGGTAGCAAGCCCAATCAATAAGGTGGGGATATGTATCGTTGTTAAATTGTTTACAATATGAATTACTGTATCAAACAAAAAATCTGATCTTGGAATATGAAGTCCAAATATGTCTTTAAATTGATTTACGATTACAATAATTGAAGCAGCTGAAGTGAAGCCAGTTATCACTGGGTAGGAGAGTAAGTTAACCAGTGCTCCTAGTCTGAACACCCCCATCAGAAGTTGGATTATTCCGATTAATAAACCAGAAAGAATGACAAGGCTGATATAATTCTCAGAAAAAGGTTCGGCGATTTGACTAATGCCTGCCATGATTAGTAATGCTGAGACAGCAACGGGACCTATAGCCAAGTGAGGAGACGTACCAAAAATCGCATATAAGATACATGGGATAAGAGCCGTGTATAGTCCATATTCAGGGGGCATTCCAGCCAAATATGAATAAGCTATTGCTTGTGGCACTAAAAGTATCGCGACCAAAACACCAGCCGGTAAATCAGCTCTTAGTGTATTTTTATTATACTTTTTAAGTGAGTTTATTATTGGAAAATATTTCTTGATGGTGTTTTCTTTTTATTTATTTGAATGCAAATATAATCTTACTTCACCATACTTTACGAGCAATCAAATGGTGAATGATATAATTGATGCAAAACTCGTTTATCAGGTTCTATTTATTCAGTGTACATTTGTGTAAATATGGCATTATCATCACTTATTAGTATTGTCGAATTAGATCAAACGGTGTTCCATCTGCTCAATGCGGAATGGACTAATATTGTATTTGATACCATTCTACCGATCTGGAGAAATAAGTATTTTTGGCTACCAGTCTATATATTTATAATAAGTTTTGCGGTCTTTAATCATGGAAAGAAAGCTTACTGGTTTCTTTTGTTTCTTATTGCTACAGCGGGTGCTGCGGACTTAATTAGTAGTGAGTTGATCAAGAAAAATGTAAAGCGGGTAAGACCTTGTAATGATACTGAATTGGTCGAAGTCAGATCCTTGGTAAGATGTGGCAGTGGTTATAGTTTTACCAGCAATCATGCGGCCAATCATTTTGCTATCAGTTTTTTTCTATTGGGCACTATTGGTTTAAGAAGGAGGAAGTTAAGATGGGCTTTAGTAGGTTGGGCCGTTTCTATTGCCTATGCGCAGGTATATGTGGGTGTGCATTATCCGATTGATGTACTTTCAGGTGCTATTCTAGGTGTATTGATAGCTAAAATATTTCTTTGGCTTTATAAAGCCAGGGGTAAAAGTGTATTGATGGCGTAAAATTATTGACTTCTGGTCAATATAGAATTAACCTATTCATGCACTGAAAATAGTGAGTTATAAAATCACATTATAATAATATCATATACGTAAATAATTATTTATTAGACATATTACAGAAGTAAGAGTAATTTTTCAATTTCAAACCGTAAATGGTATTAGTCAAATTATGTTTCAAATGGCGTTAAGAGTCAGGTGTAGCCTTGATATAAGAGTGGCTTACAAAGTCAAGTGGTTTGTGAAGCAAACACGTCGGCTAGTGTAGAGAATTGCAAATTCTCGGGCTAGTAAACGCTCGTTTTTTTGATAAGTGTGGCTTGCATTAGCAAACGCACGTAAGTTTGTTGAGATGTTAATCTCAATGGATCAAGCCAAAAAATAAATACCAGTCACAGCGAGCTCCAAAAAGCGTCTTACCGCTTTAAAATTAAATTAATGACAAGAGAATGAATTGATATTTGTATTGCCTGTAGGGCAATAACATTTTAGCATGGGGTGGAGCCCCATGCACGTTAAAAAAAAGTTTTTGTATCCTGTAGGGATACCATTAATTTCTATGGTTAGTTGCCCAAAACATATGATCTGTAAATTGATCTTACGGTAGTGGTATCCCTTCAGGATACGAATAATATGTATCTATAGACTTGGGACGATGTCCCAATCTATAGTGTTATAACCTTACATGTTATTTCAATGCAGGAATTTTAATTAATTTAGTAATCTGGTTATCAATTAGTTACAGACTTGTCATAGGTAGTGACAAGTTGAAATGAAAAACATGACGCTGATTACCAATTCTGTTTGAATAAATGTGAAAATTTTCAATCAGAAATGGTATAATTAGGCGCAAAAACAACTAAAATGAGGTAATCTTTCAGAAGTATTAACGTCCAATCCTAGTTAGAATAAGGATATTCCGTATTAATGAATATCCTTATTCAATAATTAAATCAATTATTAATTATTGATATTTGAAAATGACTGATATAAATATTCCTTATAAATGCTCTTTATTATCATCCCAATTCTTCACATGAGGCTCGCCCAATTTACCTAGAGAATTTCCAACAATCATAGCTACTGATGCATCACCTGTCACATTCACAGTAGTTCGACACATATCAAGTGGTCTATCAACAGCAAATATTAATGCAAGTCCGATAGCCAACGATTCAGCTGGTAAGCCAAGAGATTCTAGGACTATCACTAACATGATCATGCCTGCACCAGGCACGGCTGCAGAACCAATCGAAGCTAATGTTGCTGTCAACACAATCGTAAGTTGATCCTGAAACGTAAGGTCAAAATCCAAAGCTTGACAAATAAATACGGCTGCAACGGCTTGATAAAGACTAGTTCCATCCATATTGATAGTAGCACCGACTGGAAGAACAAAACTTGTTACTTCTTTATGAACGCCAAGGTGTTCTTCTACTCGTTCCATTGTTACAGGTAGCGTAGCGGCACTTGAAGATGTAGAGAAAGCCAATAATTGAGCTGGGCTAATTCCTTTTAAAAAGAAAGCTGGCTTCTTACCAGTAATAAAGTAGACAGCTGCAATATATACAGCCATCATAAGTACGAGTCCAATGACGACACTTGCCGCATACCAACCCAACGCTAGAAAAAGATCAGGGTTAGTTGTCTCAGCGATCAGAGATGCTAAAAGTGCAAATACAGCATACGGAGCAGAAAGCATTATAAGATCCACCATTTTAAGTATAATATCATTTACACTATCAAAGAAATCCTTGATTGGTTTCACTTGTTCATCTTTTACCAATAACATACTTATTCCAAAAAAGATAGCGAAAAAGATCACTTGAAGCATGTTACCATTATGAGATGCAGCTCCAAAAATATTTTGAGGAACCATATCTACTACAAATTGCAGAGGCCCTTTTGATTTTTGATTACTTGCTGCGGTTACTCTTTTTTCTCCTTCTGCAGAAAATGATTCAGTCAACTCAGCTACGGTTTCTGCGGACACATATTCTCCTGGTTGTATGATGTTGACTACAGCAAGACCAATAGATATTGCCACAACTGTAGAAATTACATAAAGGATAACTGTCCTAAGACCCATATTCTTAAACTTAGAAATATCCTGTAAATCAGATATTCCTTTGATTAAGGATGCAAGAATAAGAGGGATAGCTATAAGCTTCAATAAGCTGATGAAGATCGTCCCGAACGGTTTGATCCAGTCCGCAACGAATCCTTGCCATCCCACATACGAAACAAGGATTCCAAAGAGTACGCCTGCGATCATTCCGATCATTATCTGCCAATGAAGAGCTAGTTTTTTCATAAATCTAAGTAGTTAAGCCACAAAGTAATAAATCAATGGTTACCATTTTTACAATAGAGACATTATTTTTGGAAGGTAGATTATTAGGCCTACGGTAAAAGCTGTTAATGCAGAAATAAAAACACCCGCTGCCCCCAAATCCTTTATATATTTAATTCTCTCATCGTGATTTGGTTGAATAAAGTTGGCAATGTGTTCAATCGCCGTATTAAATATCTCAGCTGATACCACCATGCCAATACAAATAATAATTGTAATCCATTCAGTATTAGATATTTCAAAATAAAAACCTAGAGCAATAGCAACAATGGATATTGCTAAATGAATCCATGCATTATGTTCTGCTTTCACTAAGACGCTTAGCCCATCGAAAGCATGTTTGAAGCTTAATAGTCTGTCTTTTATTGAGAATTTGGACATTAGATTATTTAATTTCTGATGATTTATTTTCTTGGATCAATTCTTTTGCTGCTTGAATGGCTTCAGACCTATAGAGGTATTGATATCCACAAATATCACGACAACTTCCTCCTCCTTAATCCTCCTCCGAATGAGGACAAAAGCGACGTTGCTCGGGCATTTTTAGAAAATTCTACCAAGTGGCTTGCGAAGTCAAGTGGCTTGCGAAGCAAACACGTCGGCTAGTATAGAGAATTGCAAATTCTCGGGCTAGCAAACACGTAGGTCAGTGTAGCAAAATTGAATTTTGCGGGCTGACAAATCACTTATCTTCAAACACTTCATCAATCCTTTCTACTAGGTCATCAAAGTGGAATCTTGTCATATCATCAGCACCACCGGCAGTTGCTAACATTCTTTTTATGCTTTTTAGTTTTGCTCTTGCAATAGCTTTCATATCAGAATGTTCATACTTGTTACTTTCCATTTCTAAAGTCCTTTCTAGACCTTCTAAGAATGTTCGCTGAAGATTTCTTCTATAAAGAGAAACAACATCTCTAGATTTAACTTCAGCAAATATACTGTTGATCAAATCATCAAACATTTCATTGATAGTATAAGCGGCATTATCATTGACTGCACTGTTTTCAATCATTCTATTGAGTCTGTCAGGATTCATTAGCTGAGCGAGCGTTCTATCCTGTAGTCCTCTGATTCTTTCCGTAATTCCTGTTTCTTCTACTCTTGATAAAATCTCTTTATCGATCAACCATGAAGGAGTATCAAACACATTTTTATTCAAGAAGTTGATAGCATCTTTTTGTCTGGCTTTCTCTACATGGGTATAAACAGCTTGCTCTTCATCACTTGATTTATTAAACTCATATACACCACCCACATTGGCTATTACATGTCCTACATATCTTCTATATTGACCGAATACATTGTTGTACAGTTCTTTTAATTCTCTGTAATCCTTTGTTTCTTCGGAAGTCCACTCTATCAGGTTTGGAACGATCCTTTTTAGGTTTTTTAATCCCATCTCAGAAGCTCTCATACTATTGTCTCCAAGATCTTCTGTCTGAGCCGTTGGATCTGTTGGTGATCTTCTTTGACGTCCAAACCTATAAATCGGATCATCCGCTTTTGCTTTGATAAGATTATTTATGGTTACTCTCTCTTCATCTTCATCCATGTTTTCGAACCTTCTGTAACCAAAGTCAATAGACCATTTATCGTATGGTCCCACATTGGGCATTAGACCTACATCTCCATCTTCTGGTTGAGCTACATAATTGAATCTTGCATAGTCCATAATACTTGGTGCAGTTCCCATTTTTTGAGTAAATGAAGCACTTCTCAATGAATCAACAGAATATGCTGAACTTGATCCCATATTATGAGGAAGTCCAAGAGTATGGCCTACTTCGTGTGAAGAAACAAATCTGATCAATCTACCCATGATTTCATCTCTGAATTTTGGGCTTCTAGCTTCTGGATTTATTGCTGCAGTCTGTACGAAGTACCAGTTTCTAAGTAAATTCATCACGTTATGGTACCAGATGATATCACTTTCTATAATTTCACCAGTACGTGGATCGTGAACGTGAGGGCCCATAGCATTTTGGATATCAGTAGAAACATATCTGATCACAGAATATCTAACGTCTTCTGGAGACCAATCTGGATCTTCTTCTTTAGTAGGAGCTATCCGTGCTTCGATTGCATTTTTGAAGCCTGCCGCCTCAAATGCTACTTTCCAATCATTTACACCTTGCATCAAGAATGGAACCCATTTTTCAGGAGTAGCCGGATCTATATAATATACGATTTGCTTTACTGGTTCTACCAATTCACCTCTAAAGTATGCTTCAGGATCTTTTGGCTCTAGTCTCCATCTGGTGATAAACCTTTTTCTAAATGCTTTTTGTTCATCAGAACTATAGTCAGTTTGTCCAAGGCTAAAATAGGATACTCTCTCATCATAATGACGAGGTTGCATTGGGATTTCTGGTAATAAGATAAAAGACTGTGTCATCTCTAATGACATAGTTCCAGTATTCCCATTATCTGGTAACTTACTACCTGTATATGTAAGAACATGTTTCACATTTATATTCTCAGGGAAAGCATTAATTTCATTTATAAATGACCTCTTCCCATCCACTCCTCTAATACCAAAATTCTTTTTTTGACGGCTATTCATAGCACTAATCATAGGGACATCCGATGTGAAGAACGAATTCATTTGTACTACATAACTAGAACTGTCTTTAGACATCGCTTTGATTGGAAAAGAAGCTATGATAGGTTCGAAGTTATTATTCTGTACAGACTTGTAGATCGGGTCTTCAAAACTTGCAACACTGTTATAAGACTGTCTCTTATACACATCTGACGCTGCCGACGAAGAGGATAGTGTAGAT
>OJIO01001332.1_pt1 | contig 11099 bp, 9 predicted proteins | sample 1595621 | NCBI WGS metagenome assembly OJIO01 (sample SAMN05416776, study PRJEB24817) | seawater metagenome | isolation source: Sea water | place: Canada:Atlantic | collected 2013-07
TACAAAAAACTCCTGCCTCTATGAGGTAGTTTACTTAATACTTAGTGCACTAGTTATTTCTGTTCAACTGTTGATTAATATATACAATCCACAAACTTCAAAAACTCCCCTTCCGAATTATAAACATTCGGAGAAACACGAATAGCATCACCACGATAAGAAACATAAACATTATTCTCTGTGAGTCTTTTTTTGATAGCACTTTTATTAAAATGAGAAGGAAGATACACCCCAAATAAATGATATCCTCGATACGCTTCAGCTTCTACAAAACAACCTTTGCCTCTCAACATATCTACACCTCGATCTGTGATTGATTGGCAGTAGGATTGAATATTGTCTTGGCCCCAATCTATCAATTGTTCTATAGATTTAGTCAATATTGGAGTCAAGTTGAAATTACTAGACTCACCCATAGAAAATCGATCTGCTCCAGGTTGATAATCTGATTGATAATTGGTAAGATTTGCAAAATCCTCGCTGTTCTTTCTATTGATCCAATTCTCTTCTAATGGCTCCCCATCATTGAATGATTCATGAAAATAAGCCATACCAAGAGCGTAAGGACCCAACATCCATTTGTAACCTCCGACAATCAAAGCATCAGGTTCAATTTCTTTTACAGAAAATGGCAATGCTCCTATGCTTTGAGTGCCATCGATGATCAATTTTGCTCCTACTTCACTTGCTCTTGATCTGATTTCTATCAAATCAAATCGTGTCCCATCCGCCCAATGAACATGAGGAATAGCAACAACCACTGTCTTTTGAGTGATGGCCTCTAATATCGTTTCATTCCATTGTTTCCCTCTACCTTCTCCGATAGAAGGCGACGATGCCACCTTTATATGTGCACCATATTTATCCGCCAGTTTTTGCCAAGCATAGATATGACTCGGAAATTGCTCATCTACAACCAATATTTCGTCTCCCTTTTCTAATCGAATGTTATTGGCCACAGTTGCGACACCATATGACACAGAAGGAATAATTGCTGTCTGATTATAATCTGGCACATCTACAAGCTCTGCAAACATAATTCTCAAATTCTTTCTACCTGAATAAAAATCTTCTCCAGAAATTGAATAAGGTCTGCCTTTTTTTTGTAAGTTTTCAATTCCAATGGCTTCCACTGATTTCAGTTGTGGTGACATGTAAGCACCATTAAGGTAAGTGTGCCCTTCTTCTAATGAGAATAAGTGAGATTGATTTTGGAGCATGTCCTGAGTTTAGGTCTAAAGATACAAAATGTGTAATTCTTCAACACAAAAACACCATAACCTAACATATTGTTGCGTGACAAATTCGCTATGAATTCAAGCCCACTCTAGGCTTCAGATAATTCTACAAATAAGATGATTTAAAATATAGGCAAATAAAAAAATAGATTTATATTTGCAGCCGCTTAGAGAATTTCTAGGTAATTATGGCGTGGTAGCTCAGCTGGTTAGAGCGCGTGATTCATAATCCCGAGGTCGGCGGTTCAAGCCCGCCTCACGCTACATAATATAGAAGCCCTTAGTAATGCAAATTGCTAAGGGCTTTGTTTTTCAACACTTTACGCACTATAACATATTACATAATATCATAATGTATCATAGGGTGTGAAATTATATGACCGTTATACGACCGCTATACGACCGTTTATGTATATTTACCATACATTAAAAGTCAAAGGAATATGAAGCGGACCAAACAATCAAGACCTAGATACAACCTAGAACCATGCACCAACGACAAAGGAAATGCAAATATTTACCTAGTCTACAGATATAATCGTACTGATAGTGGATATCAAAACCGTCTTAAATACTCTATTAGGGAAAAAGTAAAAGTATTAGATTGGATAGGCTCACCTACTTATCGAGCAAATCCAAATTATGAGATATACGAAGAGTTAAACGAAAAATTAGGATTGATTTACAATGCTGCTCTAAAGGTCGCTAAGGAACGACCTGAGATACCACCACAGGACTTTAAAGATGAACTAGACTATCTGTTAGGATATAAGAGAAAACCAAAGACAACAGCCGAAATGTCATTCCTAGAATACTTCAAAGATTTCATTCGACATTCAGAAAATCACGATAGAACAATCCAGAAATACAACGGAGTATATAATCATCTTGTAAAGTACACCACCGAAAAGAAAATAGATCCATCATTTGATGATATTACTGGAGACTTCGCCAAAGAGTTTAGAAACTGGATATATAAGAAATATAAAAGTAGTGCTAATACGACCGCAAAACATTCTACAGTTATAAAACAAGTAATGAGAGATGCAGAACTAAAAGGACTGCACACCAACCTTAAATATAAACTGATAGAAAGCAAAAGAACCAAAACATCAAAACACTACTTAACACTATCAGAACTTGACAAAATATCAAAACATGTATTTGATAATGATGAAGATCAGAAACTAGAAAAGGTAAGAGATATATTTCTCATTGCTTGTTATACTGGATTACGGTATTCTGATTTCTCAGTATTGCAAAAAGAAAATATCATAGAATCTGAAGGAATTAAGATGATAGATATTGAGCAATACAAAGGAAGAGACAAAAGAAATGATTCTCAAATCTTGATACCTATCTTACCAGACTTAGATAAGATTTTAACAAAGTACAATTACGAAGTACCAAAGGCATATACCAGCCAAAAGATGAACGCATTTATCAAAGAGATTCTAGAAGATGCTAAGATTAATAGAATAGTAAAGCATTACTCTAGTGTTGCAGGAAAACAAACAGAATCAAACGTTCCTGTCTGGTCCAAAACCACCAACCACACCGCACGATATACATTCATTGATATCATGTTAAATGAATATAATATACACCCTACACACCTTGCAAAGATCACTGGTCAAACTTTAGATGTGTTGCTAGGATACGAGAGAGGCGCAAAAGATAGGAACGCTAAGAAAGTGTATAACCAAGTAATAGAAAAGATTAAATCATCAAAATTGAGAGCTATATGATAAAGGGAGTAGAAAAAAGTATAGATGAATTGATGTGGGCAGCTTGGGGAGATGTTGAAGATGAAAATCATGATATGGCAAATAAGTTGATAGAACCTTTTCAAGATTTAACTTATCACAATTGGCGTTTTTTTATAGAATATTATAATTCCGACCGTGCAAGTTGTGTTAGGAAAATAGAATTTATTATGAATTATATAGAAGATTCTTATTCGTCGGAAATGGAAAGCAACTATGATAAAAATAATGAAACGGCTCTTGATGAATTATTTAAAAACATTTATTTGATTTTACAAGATATTTTAAAAGCATTTTCTCCAATTACTGAAAGCATGGCTGTCTTTTATATTGTTTATAAAGGAGAAGCCATACCAAAAGACAATAGTACGCAAATTGTTTGGAGTGAGATTTTTAAAGAATATTCTATGCTTTATTGGCGCAATTATGATGATAAGACATATAAAAGAATGCATGGTAAATTAAGTACAATCTTAGAGAGAAAGAACAAAACTCCCAATTATCGAGGTCTATATATAAAGCAACTAGAAGAAATAGAACCCTTAATTGAAGACTTAGAAAAAGAATCATATAAGAAGATATTATCAGAAGTCAGGTCAAAGTCAGATCTGACATAGTTCAGAAGAACATTTTTTTCTGCTCCTTTGTAATATTAATTAACCAAATGCTTTAAGCTAGTAAGCTGCCAAAGCATTTATAAAAAAATATTATGATAGTAGAAGTACACACAAAAGAAGACATCAAAAACATCGTCTTAGATGCAGTAAGAGATGCTCTTGCTAATTTCCAACCCGTCAAGGTTTCCACACCAGATGATTTTCTTACAAAAGAAGATGTTGCAGCTATGTTGCAAATGTCAAAATCTGGTATTGATAGCCTAAGACGAAGAGGTCAATTAAAACCGTATCGCATCGGTGCATCCGTTCGTTTCAAAAGATCTGAAATAATGACAATGCTAAACCGTACCAACGGTAGAAAACAAGAAGCCGCTTAGAAATTTCTTTTCACAATTGTCAGTAATTCAACTGGCTAACTTTTTATTTTTTCATACTGGTAGTACTAGGAATTGCAAAAAATGCAAAAGGCGCAAACTATGTCATTTTTAGTTATACCACCAAAATATTAAAATATGAATCCATTAAAAGAAGTAGCAAAAAATTTAGTAGACGATGGTCTTAATCCTATTCCATTAAAAAAGGACAAATCTCCGATGCTGCCCGTCGGTCATGATTTTTTATACAAGCAAATTGATGATATAGAAAATAGATTTAAACAAGCTAAGAAGATTGGAATAGCTTGCGGTACTGTATCAGATGGTTTTTATGGCTTAGACTTCGACTGCCATCAAGGTGAACCCATTTTTGAAATATTCAATAATTTTATTGAGATGGATTATATAAAACGATTAATAGAACAAGGAAAGTTATCTATCTATTCTACAGCTGGAGGTGGATATCACACGTATTTTAAATATCGTCAGAAAGTTCTAACGGGTACAACTTTGGCAAGATGGGAAACGAAAAGCGTAATGATCGAAGTAAGAGGTAATGGTCAATACATCGCTTGTAGTCCTAGTGATGGTTATAATCACATTGCAGGAGTCGAATATATCAAGCTGGAAGAGTTAGAAGATGAGATAGAGCTAAATCAAATCTATGATTTGTCACGTTCTTTCAACCAACACGAAGAAATAATTAATAAAAGTAAACTAACTAATAATAAATGGGCTGAATCTTGGAAAGAAACTACTCCAGACGGTAAATACAATCTAGAATGTGAAGATGAAGCGTTAGAATTATTAGAAGAGCTAGGATGGCAGTACATAAATACTCGTAATGACGGTACTCAATATTGGACTAGACCGAATAAGGATATAAATGAAGGTTTTTCGGCGACATTTAATCACTTTAAAGGTATGTTCTATATCTTTTCAGAAGATGGAAATTGTAAACCTTTTCAAAGTAAGACGGGGTACTCGCCTTTCAATATCCTTACATTAATAAAATATGATGGTGACTGGAAAAGAGCGAAGGATGATCTTACAGAGCGTTTCAAGATGCAGAATGAATTTAAGGAAGAAGCTCAGCAAATAGAAATAGAAAAAATAGAAGCTTTAGATTTCCCTCTTGACGTTTTTCCAGATAAGCTAGCTGCATATATCTCTAAGTGTAATGAAACGCTTAGTAGTTCAGTTGACTATATGGGTTGTGCTTTGTTGTTCCTTACCTCTTTAATAGTAGGTAATTCGATGAAGATAGAAGTCAAGCCTGGATGGTATGAGTACGGTTCTTTGTGGCTTGTATTAGTCGGAAAAGCTGGAATAGGTAAGACACCAAGTATAAACAATATAGTGAGACCAATCCAGCAAATGAATAGTAAGGAGATAAAACAATATGCTAAGGATTACGAGAAATATGAGTTTTATGAGAACCTGGACAAGAAAGAAAAGAAGAACTCCGAAGACATACAGAAGCCAATTAGAAAGCAATTTATTGTAAATGATATTACATTAGAAGCTCTAGCTGATCTGCACGAACAAAATAAGAACGGTGTAGGCGTTATTAAGGATGAACTAGCTGGATGGATCAAAGATTTGAATAAGTACAGACAAGGCTCTGACTTAGAGCACTGGCTATCTTCTTGGAGTGGTAAAGAGATCAATCTAAATAGGAAAACAGCAAAGAGTAGTTTTGTAGAAAAGTCCTTTATTCCTGTAATGGGTGGGATACAACCAGAGATATTAAACTCATTTTATACAAAAGATAATAAGTCAAATGGATTTATAGATAGAATGTTGTTTAGTTTCCCAGATTTAGAGGTGACTAACTACAATAAAGAATCTTTAGATCCGCAGATGATAGAGTTTTACAACTCGTTTATCTCAGATTTCTATACTGACATGAAGAAGAATACACAATATACAGACGACTGTGAAATAGATTCTAAGATCATAAAGCTATCTCCAGAGGCACAAGAAAAATGGATTGAGATATTTAACCGTATTAGTAACACTCAAAATGATGATAATGTAAATGAGTATATGAAATCTATGTTGCCAAAACAAAAAAGTTACATTCCAAGGTTTGCTCTCCTTATCCATGTATTACATGAGTACTATAATGGAGGTAGTAATTATGATATTATAGGGATAGAAAGCATAGATAGGGCTGAGCAATTAAGTAACTATTTCATTGCAATGGCTATGAAGATAAAAGTAGATACTAGGGAAACAAACAGCATTAAACAAAAGAGCGATTCTATGAAAGGAAAGACAAAATTTGAAATATTTAAATCTATGTATACTGATAACCCTAAATTGAATGTAAAAAAAGTTGCGGAGATTTTAGACGTTTCTAGAACAACCATTTATAGGTTCATAAAAGAACTAAAGATGTAACATTTAGAGTGAAAATGTTACACCATGTTACAGCGATGTTACACACTCATAGTCAATGATACTATACGTTTTAGTTAGCAATGTTACATTTTGAAGTGTAACATTGTTTTTTCTTAATATAATTTTTAAAAATTTAAACCTATAAAAAAGTAATGTTACATTCGATAATGTTACATATTGGACCACAAAGTCAATGATACTGTACATTTCAACGTGTAACATTAGTGTAACATCATGTAACATTAGTGTAACACTAAGCTTATACCCCCTAATATTTATAGAGTATGGTGATAATATACAAAGAGTACTTATACCTAGTTTTTAACAAGGGGTTTATACCTTATAATATGAGATCATAAAATCATACTTTTGAAATGGAAGGAGTAATTAAGAATTAGTCCAATACCAATCACAAAAAATAATGATTGATATCATCATAACAAATAAATAAAATTATGGAATTAATATCAGTAGGTTTTTTAATAATAATTATTGTAGTAATGATAATTATCACAAGAATATTTGGAGCATGGATGCTAAGAATAAATGAAGTAATTAGCTGGCAGGCTAAACAGTGGACTCAAAATAATGAAATCATACAAGAACTAAAAAAAATAGGTATGTCTAATGACAGTAACACTAATCAATAATAATTTAGTGAGGTTGGGGGTAGCCCCTATAATCCGTAAGGGACATGATTTCCCTACACCGTGTTATAGACTCACACATATTTATGATGGTTTCTTAGCAAGGGGGTATAAAACCCTCTAACAATTTTAAGGCGTTAAATAATTAGGACAATCCATTTTGATAGTTCTATCACTTACAATCTCATTACCTTTCCAACATTGTATATTAACTAAGCACACTCCATCATTCAATCTTGACAATGTATCAAAGTGGATGGTATATTTATCTTTTATATTTGGTGCTGATTGATCATTATTACATGATGACAAAAAAGACTCTTAATAGGTGTTAATACCTGATATAGAATAAGGGGTTTATACCTGATATTTGACGACTTTAGAAGAGTACTTTTGAGTAATGTTTATGAATACTATATGAAATAATGATTATCATTCTTGGTAGTGATTTATATCATTAATGTTAAAACTAATTGTAAATAAGTTTGAGCTTTGATGCAGGTGAGAAAGTCAAAGGCAGTTAATCTGATTTACTCGTATAAACACGGATAAGTTTTTTTAATGTGAGGAAGCTCTAATTTATTGATTATCAGTAAAATTTGGTTGTGGACATATCAGATATATCTGGAAGTTGAATATTCAGGTGGGTTTATCCACTTGTTAGCCTTCATTCACTAAATCTGGCACACGAAATTCAAACTATTATTAATGACCAGTAATTTATTGGTTACACGAAGAAAGTGGTGCCTTCGGCTCAAGTGGCTCTATAAATATGTTTTATATTTATATCTTGGTTTTATGCCTTCACAATGAGATCTTATTAATGGTTTAACGAGCTCTATGATTTAAATGATCTATAGACAAATGTAAAAAGCAAACCTTTATTTACTTGAATTATGATATCCAAAATAAAAATTTTATACATTAGCAAAGTTGTTGCTGTAATAATCTCAATATTTTTCATTCCGTTAACATTAGGTGCCCAGAATGATTGCGGATCCGATGAGATCTATCAAGAAATGATGAAGAACGATCCCGTCTTCAGAATGGAACAGGAGTTGAGCAAGGTACGTTCTTCGGCTAGATCTCAATCTCAAGAATTAATTACCATTCCTGTAGTTTTCCATGTAGTTTATCATGACACCATTCATACAAGTCCAATTGATTCATCTGACAACATAAGTTATGATCAAATCTATTCTCAGATTGAAGCCCTCAATGAAGATTGTAATAGCCTGATTTCCGCTCCGACAATGTGGCATGAGGTAGCTGCGAATCCAGAATTTGAATTTTGTTTAGCATCTAGAGATCCTTTTGGTAACCCTACATGCGGAATAACCCGTACTTATACAGACTCCACTATATTCTCATTTAAACAAAGTGTGAAAGATGAATCTACCGGCGGAGTTTCAGGCTGGCCAGTATCAGATTATTTAAATATATGGATCTGTGATATGGAAGGCCTAAGAGGACATGCTACAGCACCTGGTGGCGTGGATTCCCTTGATGGTGTCGCTATTGACTATGAATTTGTTGGTACAGGGGCGGAATTTAATCTTCCAGTACCGGAATTTAATCTAGGAACTACAGCCGCTCATGAAGTAGGGCATTGGCTAAGACTTAAGCATATTTGGGGAGACGGAGGCTGCAATATCGACGATAATATAAGTGATACTCCTTCTGCACCGAGGGCGAACTATGGTTGTTCTGATTCTTTAGCATGCAGTCCAGATTCACTTCGTATGCGTCAGAATTATATGGATTATTCTGATGGTGCGTGCCTGAACCTTTTCACCCAAGACCAAGTCGATTTGATGAGGGAAGCCTTTGAGCCTCAGGGAGCACGATCACAGTTGCTTACATCTTTGGGATGTTCAGCTCCTGTACAAAATGCGATTCTTTTGACAATAAACTTTGATGGATATTCAGATGAAACTTCCTGGCAATTGGAGGATGATTTAAATAATATTATTCATTCAGGGGGAGGCTATGCTGAAAATACTTTAACAGTGACTCACGCAATGAGTATTCCTGATGGAGACTACACTATAATATTCTTCGATACTTTTGGTGATGGATTTTGCTGCGGTTCTGGAAATGGGGATTATGAGGTAAAGTATGCATCCGGTGCAGAAATTGTTTCAGGTACAGGTGAATTCGAATTCTCACTATCAATACCTTTTCCCAATACATTAACAGATGCTGATTATAGGTTCATTGGAGGAAGTGACACTGGAGATACACTAGATTGGTACAATCCAGCCAATTGGAACAAACTTTCATATCCACTTGACTGTTACTATGATGACATCATCATAGAAGCAGACTGTGAGGTTGATGAAGTCCTTCTTCGTGAAGAAAGAAATCTCATAATTAAGAATAATGCTAAATTAATAATAAAGGAATAGTATGGAGTGCTGCTTATTATGCATTGTGAATTTCATGATTATGTGAAAATTGCTTTCCATAAAATGAGGACTCTTTCTGCCATGAAATCTGAATTTTCAAATAACAATCGAACTCAGAATACTATATCATTCTCGGAAAGTCTACATAATAAAGATATAATCTGCCTTTTTTCTCCTCAATCATGCTAATCAATAATATGGTCTTAGAGCTGCTACTAAATGGAACAATTTAACCAATTTAATGCTGAGATAAGGCTTGTGATCTATAGCAATTTTAATACTGAGCTAATCAAGAAGCATTTCCAAATGGTATTTAAATTGATTTCGTAGCTCTTTGCAACAAGCTGTATATGGGAATTACCTAAAGTGTACATACTGTTTATTGCAAAACTTATCCAAATAATTAATAACGAAAGGCTAACAGTATGCATGATGTAATCCTCCTTCGTAGGAACTCCCCATGCATTTGGACGTTAAACATAATAATGAAAATCTAATTTTAAACCATGGTTTCCAAATTAAGAATAATGGGAAATGGGCTTTAAGAGGAGAGCTAGTATCTTTTATAAAAAACCAAACTTTAATTACCTATTTGTCTCTAATTATTTACCTTTAAGCAGATTACAGTTAAGATCGTAATTGATATATCCAATTTGTCTGTTTACTGCGAAAGCCAGACCATAGCAGTTTTTATTCAGATAATACACGTTTAAACACGGATAAAGTTTCATTTTGGAATTAAGTGATTGGTTATCAGTAGACTTAGCTTAATTGTATAGGCGGAATAAACGTAACTCGATATATTAGAGGTGCGTTTATCCACTTGTTAGTATCAATTGAAAGTAAAAAAATAAATCACCGATAAAAAACGATAATCCTTAAGATGGCAACATACTATACATTACATGTTTTCGATAGTGAAAAATACTTCAAATCTGTACTTCCTAAAATGAAAACTGATAAAATATACCTTAGTAAGTATATGGAAACCGATGCGTTTAAATTGTTTACATATCGATATGATAGAATAAAAAAGACTACTATAGATGAATTTCAAGAATTTTTAAAAAACTTATCTATTGATGGTCAAACATATAGTGGTGATTTTCAATCATTATCAATACCCTATGGTTTTTACAAACTGATTGAAATAATAATCTTTTCTGAATGTGCCATATTTTCACCTTATTTTCATCTTGGTAAAAATGCAGTAGAGAATAAATTGAAATTTGCAGTAAAGAATACTCTTGCTGAGGAGATAACAAATAAATTAAGTAACTGTGGAGATTATAGTATATTTGGTTATGAATCTTTCGGGATTTATAATTGGCTAACTAAGGATGATGTTGAATTATTATACTTGGATTTAGATAAAATAATTCCAAGAAATGAAATTGATGATTACAGTCGAGTATTGAAAATTATGATCACCGAAGCATATCGAGATAAATTAGGCTTAATTTGTTGTAAAGAACCGATATATGGATATCATTGTCATTTAAAAAATGATTCAGCAAATTTACAGAGATTTAAGGCATTTTCTAATCAAAAATACTTTGTAGAAATTGATTGCTCAAGAATGCAACTGCCTTTGGACCTAAATAACTGATACTAACATGTGACATGACGATCATGCTTCCTTC
>OJIO01001333.1_pt1 | contig 11096 bp, 5 predicted proteins | sample 1595621 | NCBI WGS metagenome assembly OJIO01 (sample SAMN05416776, study PRJEB24817) | seawater metagenome | isolation source: Sea water | place: Canada:Atlantic | collected 2013-07
CTCGCCTACGAAAAAAGGATATCTGATAATCAACGAGATAGCTAACGTTAGTCAGAATTAAAAAGGCACCTTTGATAGATTCCAATTTTTCTAGACCTTCAAGGCTCAACAAGGAACTATTAGTCTGAATATATAAGCTATTAGGTATAGAACTAATATTGTCTAACCCTCTTAGGCTGATCAATGCCTCATTTTTCCATATTTTTAAGTTTCCTCCAATGGAGGAAATTTGTGATAAACCATCAAGATTATGTATCGTTCCAGAAATACGCTCTTCAATGACTACATCTCCCTTGATTCCAAAACATCCCGGATGGTTGATGGGAAAGCTATCTATTTGACCTTGTGTTATGAACTTAATTCCTTCTGGAAGACATTCTTGAGCGGTAGTATTGGTTTGTACGTAAAGAAATAATATAGCGAGTAGCAGAAAATTCTTTTTCATTTATATTTGGGTTTAAGAATTATGAAAATATTGAAGTTGTAACGCACATTTTTTTAGTCAATTAATCGTATGTCAGTTTCAATTTTTAATTACATTTCAAATATCTTGTAATACCTTTTACTACTTTAGGTCTATTGTAACATATCCCTGTTCAATTGTAACATTTAATGGGAAACACCTTTTATTAAGGACTTTGCTATCTAGTTTTTCAAATTTTCATGGACAATCCAATTGATATTACCCAAATGGACGCCCCACAAAAAGTTGGGCTTACTACTATGTAATGCTTTTACAATGTGTAGAATTACTCATTGTATTTGAATAAGAAAAATAATCCTAAAAATCTACTTGGAAACTGATAATTGGAATCAACCCAACTTGATTTTCGTATTGCAAATCTTGCAAATCAATATTGTAGATTTCATCTCTCGTATTGGTGATATTGAAAAGATTTTGGACATCTAATGCAATAATCCAAGAATTTCTCTTATTGTTCTTTCTAAATGAAAATCTAAAATCTGATCTCCAATAGGTTTTGTTTTGTTTTGTAAGATGGCTTTGTTCACTACCAAAAAAATCTCTTATATTTCTTGTAATTCCTTCATCGGCTGGTTTATACCATTGGCCACCAAATACTAGATTTCTGAAACTTAGTGAAATTACATTATCGTTTTTGAGTTTAAATTCCTTACCCAACATTAAACTAGAATTAAACTTGCCATTGTATCTAGTATTGTAATATTGATCATCACCTAAACTATATTCTGAATTATAAACTGATCCAGAAGCCAACATGAAAAAGCCCTTGTTAAAAAACCGCTCTATAGTCAATTCTGCACCATAATTTCGACCCAGTCCATCAGACACCAATTCCTCAGTACTAAACCCAACTAAATCATTGAGCATCCAATAGTTTATCGATTCATTGCTAATTACGGGAATATTACTAAGTTTCTCATAGTAAGCTTCTATAGAGATTTTAAAATCATTTCGTATTTGCCATCCGTAAGCAATATTAGCCTTCAAAGAATTCATTAATTCTAAATCATGATTTGTTTGACTGGTAAAGTATGTACCTATAGGCAACACTTGAGCGTACTTTCCAACAGAGACAGACATGTTATTTCCGTTATCAAATTGATATGCTCCCGAAGCACTGTAATTCAATGACGATGACCCATTCAAATTGAAGTGCATGAAATTAATGCCCGCTGTAAATGAAAGTCTTGAAGTAGAATTCCATAAAGTTTGGATATAGGATTGAAACAATCTCAATTCTCCAAGAGAAGATTTATTATTAATGTGCTCATAAAAAGTCTTATCTACTCGGTCATATTCCGAATATTGTAAATTGTTTCCTAGTAAAGTGACTGTCAAACCTGACTTAAGGACTAGATTCTTACCTATATTTTGTCCATATTCAAGAGTATTAGTTATTCTATGTGTTTTATATGATTCATCACTTAAATAACTTTTTGCCCTTTCTAAATCTAAGGTGTCCTTATTGTTAGTAATATCGTCTCCCATCAAAGCAATACTGTATTTGAGATACTTTTCATTTTTCATCAATCGTGTATAAGACAAGCCCACTACACCCATAGAGGTTTTAAAATCACTCTCAATGATGTTATCATATTCTTCAAGCTGGCTAAAGTCATCAATCGGCCTATGGAATTCTGAGCTAGCTCCCCCTATTCCCCATATTTGAATAATATTTTTATTGTCTTCCGACGGCAAGTAGAGATGAAATGAAAGATCTGTAAATGTATTATCAGTATTGGCATTTACTAAGTGTACACCCATCTTATTTAATATTCCTAACGTCGAATATCTATAGTTAACCAAATAAGAACTCTTGCCTTTTTTAATAGGACCTTCTAATGTGGCCTCTAGACCGAGTATCCCAGCTCTAAAAGAATATTCATTCTCATTTTGATTGCCTTTTCTAAACTTCATGTCAAAAACTCCAGCCAATGCATTTCCATATTCTGCAGGTGGAGCCCCATAAATGAAATCTGAATTTCGCAGCATGTTTACAGAAAAAACACTAATCCCTCCACCAGAAGAACCTCTTCTTGAAAAATGATTTGGGTTAGGGATGTCCATTCCTTCCAATCGCCATAATACACCTATAGAAGAATTTCCTCTGATTACAATATCATTATTGATATCATTGCTGCTTTGCACACCAGCAAAACTTACTGCCATTCTTGAAGGATCTGCAATACTCCCAGCATACCTCTCAGTTTCCTCCGCAGAAAAAGACCTTCCGCCTAATAAGACCATATTGTTTTGGGTGCGATCATCACGAAGAATTGCAGAAACTACTACTTCGCTTAATTCATAAGGTGATTGCCCCATTTTGATTTCAAAATACTCCTGTTTTGCAGAATTGACCATGAAAGAAGATGAGATATATGTTTCATATCCTAAATAATTGCATTGAATTCTAGCTCGACCTAATGGAACATTTTCTAAAGTGAATAGACCATTTTCATCTGTGGTAGCAATTATCTGATTTGTAGAATCCATTACATAAACAAGCACTCCAACCAAAAATTCATTGGTCGACTTGTCAGAAATGATTCCCCTAATCTCTTGAGTTTTCTTTTGTGCAGAGGATGTGTTAACAATGAAAAATGTAAAAGTCGCCAATAGGATTAGCCTGAATAAAAATGCATTCATCTCTTTGATTTTTTGTAGGTAATTAATGCCTCAAATATAGTTTGACATTAATCCTAACACTCATTGTAAATGTAACCTTTATAAGGTCAAATGTAACATAGGAAGAAACTATATCAATATCATCGTTAGCATTTTATCATCGATAACAACTACAAAACCCTATTTCTCAACTACATATTTTCACTAAACTTCGCACTAATTTTTAGCATTGTAATCCCTCGAAAGCTCCTAAAATAGGAGATTGTTACATATGTACAAGTACTTGTTACATCTCTAGCCGTTCAAAAATGAAGGACACACTAATATTGTATCATAACAATAATGTTAAACATAATATCACCTGGCTTTAGTAAAGCTATAAAAAATTAAGTTATGAAAACTGTACGAATTTTGTCTTTTCTTTTACTTGTATTATTAATAGGAATAAGTTGTAATGATGATGATCCGAAAGAAATGGAAACATGTCAAGACAAGATTGAAAGTCTAAAAATCAATCAATATCAAACACTTGGAAGCCACAATAGCTATAGGAAAAACACACAACCTGAGATTGTAGGCTTTATGAATGCATCAGCAGAATTATTGCCTGAAGGTTTCGATCCAGCATCTTGGGATTATTCTCATGAAACATTAGAAGATCAATTGAATATTTATGGATTGAGAAGTTTTGAATTGGATGTATATAGAGATCCTGAAGGAGGACTATTTAATAATCGTATAGGAAATGCATTTGTAGGATTAGATCCTGATTCTGGAGAGCAAAAACTTCTAGCTCCAGGATTAAAGATTCTACATTTTCCAGATTTTGATTATCACACTCATTTTTTTACATTTGTGGATGCTTTAGAAGCTTTAAAATCATGGTCCGATGCAAATCAAAATCATCTACCAATTACAATCTTAATAGAAGCAAAAGAAGATAATCCAGCTCTCATGTTACCTGGATTTGGACTTACATCAACATTAGATTTTTCAGGCAGTGCCACAGAAGAAATAGAAAGTGAAATCGATATGGTCTTTACATCAGATCAGGATCATATCCTAAAACCAGATGACGTAAGAGGGACAAATTCAAGCCTTAGAAGTGCAGTTACTACGACAGGCTGGCCAACTTTGTCAGAGTCAAGAGGGAAAATAATGTTTGTTCTTATGGCAAGAGATGAAGTTGTTGAAAATTATATTGATGGCTATCCTTCATTAGAAGGAAGAAATATGTTTGTATTCACAGATGCTGATAAAGATGAAGCAGCGTTTTTAAAAATCGATGACCCAGAAGCTAATTTGGTAGAAATACAAAATTACATAGATCAAGGATTTATAGTTAGGACTCAAGCCGATTCAGAAACTGAACAAGCTCGAACAGGAAGTTATACTCGAATGAATAGTGCATTTGAATCTGGGGCACAAATTATTAATACGGATTACTATCGTCCAGACCCAAGATTTTCAACTGATGTAACATGGACTGACTATGAAGTGAAATTCACAAACAACAATCTAGCTATGATTCATGCGAAAGTAATTGAAGCGGAAACTATTGATTGTGAGGTAACTGAATAACAGATTTAACGAATTCATTTTTAAGTGTTGGTTTTAAAAAAGCCAACACTTAATTTTGAATTAAGATTTTAAGTATATTACAACGTGTTGAAAACAAACCCCTATTTTTTGAGAGTTATACTACTCATATGTATTCTTATCCAATATGGTAACATTATTGGTCAAAAGGAAATCATTGTAAATTACTTTGATGATCTTCAAGATGAATACATTATTGATGAAAATCTTTTTATCCTTGAAGATTCCGATTGTTTATTAGATTTTGAAAAATCCATTTCAAATGTTTCAAATCTCAATTTCAAAGTGTATGATAAGTCTAACGAATTAGCACTTAAAAGCTGTCATTGGATTCATTTCAAAATAAAATCTTCGGAAGGGTTCTATCATTTTTTCAAAGACTGGAAACTTTCTATAGGAGAGGCTGATTTTGCCTCTGTTTATGTTGTTGACCATCTAGGGGAAATAATATCCCATAAGGAATTCGGGAAATGGTACCCCAGTTCAAAAAAAGAAGGCGACTTGAATTTTAGAGGCCAAAGAGTCAACCTTAGTTTTGACCCATCAGAAGGTCTAAGTTTTTACATCAAATACCAAAAGAAAGACCAACATAATCACGTCATTGATATTAGGTTCCATAAATATGACCTATTTCAATCTTCTTCTTATTTATTCGCTACTTGGCAAGATTGGCTATTTCTTGGGTTTCTACTTACTATGATATTGCTTAATTTCCTTTTCTTTCACAGTACGGAATATAAAGCTTATCTCTTTCATGGACTTTTCATTTTAGGTTTGGCCATCTTTCTTCTTGATCTATATGGAGTTACTTTGAATCTTCCTTTAATAGAGGAATATCCTTTTATGGTTCAGTTTGTTGATATGCTTGGAGTCGGAATAGCCGATATCGCTTATTTTCAATTTGTAAGATATTATTTAAACCTCAATCAGATTTTACCATTTTGGGACAAGGTTTTGAAAAATATTGTTCTCTTAAAAGTTATATTTTGGCCTTTGGCAATTGCATTTTATTATATCACTTTTAATGAACCCTTTACAGATAAACTCATACTTGTATTTCTTGTATTCGAGTATTCTATTATGGTATATTTTCTTATTTTTAAATTAAGACCAAAAGAGAAAGCTGCCTTATATTTAATAATCGGAAGCTCTTTTTTAGTCCTTCTAATATTGATTGAAGCCCTATCTCTTTTTAATAGTGTTGGTATCTCAAAAACATTATCACAGGTTGGAATAATGGGAGAAATCATAGCCTTTTCATTTGGTCTTTCATATCGATTTAAAACTTTAAGAGATGAAGAATCAAAAGCTAATAAAATCAGAGAACTTAGTGAGTTTAAATCTCAATTGCTTACTAATATTACGCACGAATTTAGAACTCCGTTGACAATAATTCAAGGTGTTTCTGAATTATTTCAGGATTCTCTAGAAAATAAAATTCACCCAAAAGATATCAAAGAAGGTTATGATGCTATTGAAAGAAATAGCCGCAGTCTTTTAAATCTTGTTAATCAAATGTTGGACTTGGCTAAACTAGAAAGTAAAACAATTCAACTTGATTTATCTCAACAAGACTTGGTTATTGTTATTAAGAATGCTATCAATAGTTTATCCAGTGCAGCTCAAAAAAAGAATATTTCTCTAGTTTTTGAAAACAGAATCCCTTCTATTGAATTAGATCTAGATGAGCAAAAAATACACACTGTCTTAACTAATTTAATTTCCAATGCGATAAAGTTTACTCCTGAATATGGATATGTCAAAATCACTTTAAATACCCAACAAAATGAAGGAAAGACAATTGATTCAATACAAATTTTAGATACAGGAAGAGGGATTTCAAAAGAGAATTTACCTAATATTTTTAATAGATTTTTTCAGCCAAAAACGAATTCTGAAAATATCGTTGGTACTGGAATTGGGTTGTCATTAGTAAAAGAATTTATCGATTTGATGAATGGATCAATTGATGTGTCAAGTGAATTGGGAAAAGGTACAGTTTTTACTATTGAGTTGCCTAGAGAAGAGACTAAACATATTACTTCAATTTCGACTCCCCAAAAAGAGGTGATCAACGTTGTTAAAGAAAATGATCCATTCGAATTAATAGATCAAAAGCCTGTACTATTAATTATTGAAGATAATCATGATATTGTCGATCACTTAGACAGGTTATTGAGAGACGAATATAAATTAGAGAAGGCATATGATGGGTTAGAAGGATTAGAAAAAGCCAACGCTTTAATTCCCGATTTGATCATTAGTGATTTGATGATGCCTAAAATGGATGGAATAAAACTGTGTGAGAATCTAAAAACGAACGAGAAGACAAATCATATCCCTATTATTATCCTAACAGCTAAGACAGCTTTCGAGCATAAAATAGAAGGTCTTAATACCGGAGCGGATGCATACCTAACGAAGCCTTTTCGCAAAGAAGAATTATTTATGAGATTAAAAAAGCTTAATGAGTCCAGATTTATTCTTCAGAAAAAATTCTCTCAGTTTTCCTTAATTGAGAAACCAAAAGAGTTAAAGAAAGAAAATAGCTTTCTTCATAAGATACATTCTGTTATAGAAGCAAATCTGAATAATGCTCAATTCAATGTGGAGGAACTGGCTAACTTGATGCATATGAGTAGAATGCAATTGCATCGTAAAATTAAAGCTGTATCTGACCGAACATCGAGTAACTATATTCGTTCTTATCGCTTACACAAATCTAAACCACAATTGTCAGACCTCAATTTGAATATTAGTGAAGTCGCCTGGAGTGTAGGATTTCAGGAGGTCAATTATTTTAGCAAGAGTTTTCAGAAAGAATTTGGAATGAGCCCAAGTGAATATCGAGATAAGATTAAAGTGCAATAATGAATACCAAGCAGTATACCTGGATCAAATTCAAGTTTATCTTTTTATGATTCATTGAACAAATCAAGTTAAATTATTGATCTGGCAAAATTTCCTCTAGATTATAATTTAACTGTTTTTTTCATGATGTTAGTTTGAAGTTGTAATCAAAAACAAATTACAAAAAAGAGATGAATTAGAAAATATGTTAGTTACTAAAGTGATAGTAAATCCTCTTCAGTATCAATATCTATATGCCCTTTATCAAAATGAATATGTTGGTTTTTTTCTTTAAATGAGGTTACAACTGACTTTGCTCCTTCTTCCCCATCTAGATTAGATAGTTGATCAAAATACTTTCTTGAAAATAAAGAAGGGGGACCACCACCAAATTCATATTTTGAAATAATGATTTCAGCTTCTGAATCAGCTTCATACAGCTCAATCAGCTGCACAAAATGAGATGCCTCCAAATAAGGCTGATCACAAACGGTAAGTATTAGCGCATCATATTCAATATGTTTGATTTGATCAACTGCAAATGATATTGAGTTACCCATTCCTCTAACCCAATTAGGATTAATGTGAATAGGGTAGCTAGTATCTATTTTGGCTAATATTTCTTCAGCATAAGCCCCAAGAATGATATGTACATCAGCATTATCAATAGAAGATACAATATCAATTGTATTTGATAGCAAGTTGCCTTTGCCGAACTTTATTAATTGCTTAGGCCTGCCTAATCGACTGGAGGAGCCTGCAGCTAAGATTAGGATTGCATATTTTTTAGAGTCTGTGTCCAGCATTATTAGTTAAGAATGAGATATGTTGCTAATCATAAATTTCACGAATTGTATTAGCTTCTTTTAAAGCGAATGTTCGCTAGCTCAAGAATTTACAATTATCTACAGTAGCCGACGTGTTTGCTTCGCAACAAGTGCTTGCTTTGTAAGCCATCTCTTACCCAATAACATTCATTTCCTTAACAAAAGGCTGCTTATACAATCGTTTTCCAGTAGCTTTATATATAGCATTGGCAACAGCGCCTCCTGCAGGAGGAAGCGTTGGTTCTCCTAATCCTGTTGGATCTTCAGTACTTGGAACGAAATGTACATCCACCGCCGGGGTTTCTATGTTTCTAATCAATCTATACTTGTCAAAGTTAGTAGCAGATGGGATACCATTCTCGAAAGAAAGATCCCCGTACATGGCATGTCCAATACCGTCGATCACACCACCTGCAACCATATTGGAGGCTGCATCAGGATTGATTACTATTCCACAATCGACAGCACATGTCACTTTCTTTACTACTGCTTGACCATTCTCCATCACTACATCAGCTATTTCAGCCACATGTGTATTGTGAGAATAATATGCACTTATACCTTGGTATGTACCTTGTGGTTGTACCCCCCATCCTGCTTTCTTTGTGGCTAGTTTTATACACTCTTGCATTCTAGCTGGAGAGTACTCTATCTTTTCATCTGATTCAGCTATTGGTTTTGCTATTTCAAGCAGTTCCATCCTAAGTTCGACTTCATCTTTACCTATTTTCTCAGCAACTTCATCGAAGAAGCTCTGCTCTGCAAATGCTAAAAAATTAGTATACGGTGCTCTCCACGCTCCAGTGGTAATGTTGGACTCTTGTTTATTTCCAGATACTCTAAGATTTGGAATTGCTCCAGCAGGGAAAAAATTAGGAATCAGACCGTACATATTGCTATTTACAGCTGCTTCAGAAAGTTTGTATCCAGTTATTTTATTGTCTTTTAATGATGCTTCAATCTTGTACTTTATTGCTTGGCGGTAAGTACCCGCAGCCATATCATCCTCTCTTGTAAAGATGAGTTGAATAGGTTTTTTTGCAATTGAAGAGATTTCAGCCGCTTCGTCAGAGAAGTCACCATATAATCTTCGGCCAAATCCGCCACCCATTCTTGACATGGTTACATCTATGTCTTTTTCTTCTCGATCTATAATTTTAGCAGCTCGACTTCTTCCCCAAGCAGGTGTTTGGATAGGTCCATGCATTTCTACTTTATCCTCTCTGACGTCAGCAAAGAAATTCATAGGTTCCATACAGTTATGAGGTAGAAAAGGAGACTCATACACTTTTGAAACGATCTCATCCGCCTCAAGGAATGCTTTATCAACGTCGCCATCATTTCGAAATGGCTCAGTTTTGTCAGTATCCAATTTTGCGATTAAGTTCTTATCATGATCAGCTGTGCTTTCGAGTGGGGTATCTACTGCCCATTCAGCTTTGATCATTTTTTTTGCTTTCATGGCAGGCCATGTCGCATCAGCTAGAACAGCTATTTTATTACCAAACTTTATGACAGCGTTTACACCAGACACCTTTCTAGCTTCTACATCATCAAATGATACTAATTTCTGACCAAATGCAGGCGGTCTCATCACCACAGCATATTGCATGCCTTCTCTTTTTGTGTCTATTCCGAATAGGGCTTTGCCTGTAAGGATATTTTGTAGATCTACATTCTTCTTGTCACTTCCGATGATTTTGAAGTCTGTAATCTTTTTGTGAGGTACATTTTCTGGAATTTCCATTGTCGCAGCTGCAGATGCAACGTCTCCATAGCCTAATTCTTGACCTGCAGGCCCCTTTAGAATTCCATCAGTAGCAATTACTTCTGACGGTTCAATCTCCCATTGTTTTGCAGCAGCATTGATTAACATTTGACGTGCAGTTGCACCAGCATCTCTAAGGGCTTTCCAGCCTTGGCGTATAGATTGACTACCTCCAGCTACTTGCCTTGGAAATTTATCAGTATTTAATCCAGCTTGTTCAACGATTACATTTTCCCAATCTACATCAAGCTCTTCAGCAACGATCATTGGCATAGAAGTTTTAACGTTCTGTCCGATTTCAGGATTCTGAGAAAATATAGTTACGACACCATTATTTCCAATCTTTAAATATGCATTTATATCATACCATTCTGAAGGCATTTCTAGAACTTTTGCAATCTCTTCTGGTTGCTTACAACCTTGTGCTAGCCAAGAAAATCCTAAGATCATACCACCTCCTGCAGCTCCACTGATCTTGAAAAATGTCCGTCTTTTTAGTTTTCTTTTATTTTCCATGACTTAGAGTTTTGAGGCTGATTTTACTGCTTGATTGATTCTTGGGTAAGTTCCACATCGACATATATTGCCATTCATAGCTGAACAGATCTCTTTTTCGCTTGGGCTCTTATTTTCTTTTAGGAATGCTGCTGCAGTCATCATCTGACCTGCTTGACAATACCCACATTGAGGGACATCGTGTTCTTTCCATGCTTTTTGCACAGGATGCGTTCCACTTTCGGATAAGCCTTCGATGGTTGTCACAGGACCACTCACCTTTGATACCGGCACGGAACATGATCTCATAGCTACTCCATCTATATGTACTGTGCATGCTCCACATTCGGCGATACCACATCCATACTTTGTGCCTACAAGATTAAGACTGTCTCGTAACTGTCTCTTATACACATCTCCGAGCCCACGAGACAGGCAGAAATCTCGT
>OJIO01001336.1_pt1 | contig 11083 bp, 10 predicted proteins | sample 1595621 | NCBI WGS metagenome assembly OJIO01 (sample SAMN05416776, study PRJEB24817) | seawater metagenome | isolation source: Sea water | place: Canada:Atlantic | collected 2013-07
GAGATTTCTGCCTGTCTCGTGGGCTCGGAGATGTGTATAAGAGACAGGTACAATGTTTTTGACCAAAGTCTTAAATCTATAGCATCTGAATTTTTAGATCAAAAAAGAAGATTGATCATTAAAGAAGCATTAGCGAATGGACGCGTATTTCCAAATGAGAAGTTTGGGCAATATAAAGAAGCATATCATCAGATGTCTAGACTATCTGAGAAGTATGATGTGGGTATCGATGCAATAGCTTTGCGATTTTGTATAGACAGTATTCCAGTCTACAAGGTATTGAGTGGAGCTACAATCAAAGAACATCTAGACTCAAACCTAAAATCCAATACTTTCGAATTGGAAGAGAGTGATATCAATCTATTAAAATCAATGGCAATAACACCAGATGAATATTGGACTGAGAGAAAACAACTTACCTGGAATTAATTGTTATTAAGATGAAAGAGCAAAATCAAAAGAATATTATACCTGTAGTCAGTGCTGAATTGTATAATCTTAATCCTATTCGATATGAACTTAGGAAGGGGAGCGCCCCAGGAGCACCTCCTTGTCCATATGGTCACCAATTTAAATGGATAGGGTATGATAAAGAGGAGATGAAATATGTTCGTGTGACAAAGTCAGTTTTCAAAAGAATGATCAATCAACTTGATGCTGATATGGTCGCGCTGCATGAGCTAGAGTTTGAAGAAGAATAATATAGATACAAGAAGGTTTTCCTATTTTCGCAGCTGAAGTGAGCTCGATCATTGGTAATCAATAGAGTGTTTTGAATTGATAGACATGACCTATAGAATATCAAATATTAAAATATTTTTATACAGAATAAATAATAAAATAGATGAGTAAAATAAAGAAAGCATACATAGCTGGAGGTTGTTTCTGGGGAATGGAAGATCTATTCAGAGTGAGACCAGGAGTAACAGATACTGAGGTGATTTATATTGGTGGGATCAATGATAACCCAACGTATAGAAATCATCCTGGGCACGCAGAAGGCATCGAAATCACCTATAATACAGAAGTAACATCGTTCAAAAAGATATTAGATTTTTTCTTCAGAATTCATAACCCAACTACTGTGGATCGTCAAGGGAATGATATAGGTTCTAGTTATCGATCCGCTATTTTTATTCAAGATGAAGAAGAAAAGAAAGTGGCTGAAGAAGTGATTGATATCGTAAATAAATCTGGCAGATGGGGAGAAATGGTGGCTACAACACTGGAACCATTTTCTACACCATGGGCGGCTGAAGAATCTCACCAGGACTACTTGGTAAAAAATCCAAATGGATACACATGCCACCATGAACGATTCGGAAGTTTCCTGTAATCCCCCTCTGGAGGGGGCGAAGGGGGTGGACTAGGCAGTGGACTAAGAGGGTAGACTTGCGGCTAGATCTTTCACACACAAATCCCTAACACTTATCACTCATTATCAAAATATTAAAATATATAATTATGAATTTAGTAAAATCACTTTTGAATTTCTTAAAGAAAAAAGATACTCCAGAAGAACAACCATTTCCTTCAGGTGTATGTCCAAATTGTTGGGGAAGGGAAGAATACGGTGGACATTTCTACGAAAGAGTAGTGAAAGAAAATTTAAATGTTAATGATAAGGACCCTAAGGTAGGATGGATTAATGATTATGCAAACAAACATTTAAAAGGAATTGCATTAAAACCGTCAGGAAATGGCGAAGAGATGGTTTGTGAGAAATGTAATATGAGCTACAAACATTCAGATAAGCATACTGATTCTTGATGTTCAGTAAATTGATCAAGTAAAGAATTGGAGGTTACTGGTTCGGTGTTTGATTAAATTGATTATACCTATTATCGTAAAGTAATAAGCATGAAATTCCGAACTAAAATTAATGAAACCATTTTCGTTTCTGAAATTACCCCCGAGCGAGACTACATGTTTGACCAAGACCTAAAAACAGGCTTGAGTATTATCTGGAATACAAAAAGTGAAGCTCATCTGATGATAGATAATGAGGTTGTTATTTTGGAAGAAGATTGTGCTATTTTTCTCACCGAATACCATCAGATAGATGATATTCAGTTTGAGCGGATGAACGTCATACAGTTCAATCGCTCTTTTTATTGTATTGAAGACCATGATCAGGAAACCGGTTGCAAAGGCTTGTTATTTTTTGGTTCTTCCCACATCCCAAAGATTAAAATCCCCAAAGAACGGAAAAGACAATTCCTCATTCTTTGGGAGATTTTTCAAATGGAAATGGAAGAAAGAGATAATTTAAAACTGGAAATGCTCAGGGTATTGCTGAAGCGATTTTTGATATTATTTCTTCGAGTATATAAAAATGAAAACAACAATTTACCTACTGATAATATAAATGTGGGCTTGATTCGGGAGTACAATTTTTTGGTTGAGAAAAATTTTAAAACCTATTCCAAAGTATCTGACTTCGCCAAACTATTACACAAGTCTCCTAAAACGCTATCTAATATTTTTAAAAAATACATTGATAAAACGCCTCTCCAAATTATCAATGACCGCCGAGTGCTGGAAGCCAAGCGACTACTGAAATATACCGATTCCTCTATCTTAGATATTTCAGAAGAACTCAACTTTAAAGACGTGCAATCATTCAGTCATTTTTTCAATGCACGAATCGGAATCCCTCCATCCTCGTTCCGTAATAGTATCTAATCCATAAGGAAAAATAGACAAGTTGCTTGGGACTTTACATTTGCAAAGCAAGGATGTTTATGCTCAATTCCTTGCCAATGATATGTGGGTATGTTTCATGAAAATATTCTCATAAACAAAAGGAGAACGACAAAAGGAGAACAACAAAAGGAAAAATTCGCAAATCATCAGGAAGGATGCCTAAGTAATCAGAAGAGAAACACAGCTACTTTTGTATTATCAATAATAGGAGATAGAGGATGAAAAATAAACAGACAGCAACATTCGGAGGTGGATGCTTTTGGTGTATTGAAGCGGTTATTCAAAGACTCCAAGGTGTTGTGTCCTTAGTTTCTGGTTATGCTGGTGGCGATACTCTCAACCCTAATTACCGGGTAATATGCACTGGTACCACTGGGCACGCCGAAGTAGTTCAGGTCACTTTCGATGCAGATATCATTAGTTATCAAGATTTAATTTCAATTTTCATGACAAATCACGACCCAACTACACTGAACAGGCAAGGGGCTGACAGAGGTACACAGTATCGCTCTATTATTTTATACCATAATAACGAGCAAAAAGCAATTGCAGAAAAGGTTACGACTGATTTGAAAAGTATATTTTCAGATCCAATAGTAACTCAATTGGCGCCGCTTGAAAAATTCTATAAAGCGGAAGATTATCATCATGATTATTACAACAATAATTCATTTGCAGGTTATTGTCGGGGAGTTATCAACCCCAAAATTAAGAAGTTGAAGAAGTACTATGCTAACCGATTAAAAAAGGAACAAATAAATTCATTAATCATAAATTAACAATCATTATAACAATGGAAAAAACAATAGAAAAAAACCTTAAGCACATTTTTGCTTTATTAAAAGAAGCTAAATTTATTGAAGCAATGAATCTGTATCTACATGAGGATGTAGTTTTGAAGGAAGGCAACAGCGAGCCTAAACATGGGAAAGCTCATTGCATAAAATTTGAACAAGATTTTATTGACAACCAATTAGCGGAGTTTGTACGATACGATGTGGGGAATTATGCGGTAAAAGGAAATTATTCTTACTATGATGCAATTATGGAATTAAAACTTAAAGATGGCAGTACTATGTTGTCAGAGCAAGTTGTTGCTACCGAGTGGAAAGACGGAACAATCTTTAGAGAACGATATTATCACGCGTAAATAGAGAATAGAGAAATCAGATAGTTTCTCAAATATAGGAAAGAAGATTCCTCCTTTAGAGGAGTCTTCTTTTTTTCAAGAAATTTTAATTTCCAAAATATATTTTGAATAGTTGATTTTTCAGAAATCATGTATAACTTGGAGCAGTAACTATTTAGAATTATTTCGAATGGTAGTATTGAAAATAGATTACACCCAACACATTGGTAAACTATAATTCTACTAATGATAAAATGAACAATCATGGATAAGAGTAAAATAAAAGCGGCCTTAATCGATCTTGAAGAACACACTATTGAAGAGGCACACATGAATCATGAAGAATTCCTTGCTGGAATTCAGCTCAACCGTGATGAAGTGGTTGATATCGATGACCAATCACATTATAGAGCCAGCATTGAAATTTCGGAAAGTATGGACAAACGACTTCATGAACATGAAGGACACCTCAAAATAATCAATGAGATTTCTTTTGGGCCTACTGATTCAGTGAAGGCAGGAGCTGTAGTCAGTGTGAATGGTCGTTGTTTAATAGTCTCCATACCCAAGTCGAAATTTACAATTGACGGACAGGATTACATCGGGATTTCAACCCTAGCCCCAATATATAAAGAGTTGGAAGGAAAAAAAGCCGGCTATGAATTTACATTTAACGGGCACAACTTCACTATTGATTCAGTTAATTAAATACGTAAAAACAGTTTGGATAACTATAGGCTCAATTTGAGTCAAGTAGACAAGGGGAAATCTTTTACCTGAATGGTCGATCGAACCAAATTTAGGAAATGAAACCAAAATAATTGAAAGTTGTCGGACAGTCTGCTTTTGTGCTTGTTTTAGTATGGGGTGTTCATGGTCAGCAGAAATTTAGAGTATAGTAGGGACATACGCTAATTCAATTTATAATATATACTCAAATACGATTATGCATCAAATGATCATATTCAATAAAAATTTTAAATTTCAATAACAAAACTAATGGATACAATAATTTTTTATGGTGCAGATTGGTGCTCAGATTGTAAAAGAGCTAAAAAATATTTAAAGGAAAATGACATAGAATATGAATATATTGATGTCGATGTAAATCAATCTGCAACCAAACTTGTAGAGACGATAAACAAAGGGAAACGTATTATTCCTACTATTATAATAAATGACCACCCTTACACTAATCCTGATAATGGAGAGCTTGCACGTGTGCTTGGTTTGAATAATGGGACTAGAGTTGTGCTCTATGGTGCAGATTGGTGCCCAGACTGTAGACGTGCGAAAAAATACCTTTCGAGCAATGATGTTAATTATCAGTTCATTGATGTAGATGTGCACGATTGGGCTACTGATAAAGTTATTGAAATCAATAAAGGCAAGCGTATTATTCCTACGATAACGATCAATAATGTTGCCTATTCAAACCCTGATAATGGTATTCTTAAAGATAAACTAGGAATCGGTGAGGAATCAGAGAAAGTGGTTTATGATACTTTAATTGTAGGAGGAGGGGCTGCAGGGCTTACAACTTCTATATATGCCCAAAGAGATAGATTCTCGACTGTGATTCTTGAGAAGAAGGCAATTGGTGGGAATGCCTCATTGACAAAGAGTATAGAAAATTATCCTGGATTTGATTTTATCTCTGGACCTGACCTTATGGATAAAATGGCTAACCAAGCTGAGACTTATGGTGCAAAAATTGATTTAGGAGTAGATGTAAAAGGAATTCATAAAAAAGATGGACTTTTTCATACCCAAACAAACCTTGGCGAATATATGAGTAAATCTGTTGTTTTGGCAGTGGGTTCGACATACAGAAGATTAGAAATTCCTAATGAGGAAGAATTAATTGGCGCAGGTGTTCATTTTTGTGCTACTTGTGATGGAGCATTTTATCGAGATAGAGAAATTCTAGTGATTGGTGGTGGAAATAGTGCACTCGAAGAAGGAATCTTTTTAGCTGGTTTTTGTAAAAAAGTAACCTTCATCAATTGGTCAGATAAATTTACTGGATCTGAAACATACATTGAGAAGTTAGAGTTCATTGATAATATTACTTATCATCATAATCAAGAAAGTAAAGAGTTTACAATCAAAGATGGAGTCTACAATAGCCTTAAAACGAAGAATCGTGTAACAGGAGAGGATAATGAATTCTTTAGCGATGGAGTATTTATATTTATTGGTTTAGTCCCTAATACGGAAATGCTAAAAGGCGTGGTTGATTTAGATGCTAGGGGTTTCATAAAGACAAAAAGGATGGCGGAAACCAGTATAGATGGAGTTTTTGCGGCGGGGGATTGTAGGGAAGGTGCTATTGCGCAAGTTGCGGCAGCAACAGGAGAAGGAGTTCTGGCCAGTTATGGTGTGAAGGCTTTTCTTAAGTGATTGAATCTTTGAATTGTTGAATCTTTGAATTATTAAATGGCTTTATAGCTCTGGGAAAGAGAAGGTATTCGCTTGAGAGATTATTACTAGATTTTTTAAAAATTAAATTAATTGTTATGAAAAAACACTTGGCCTTTCTTTTGCTTTTCCTTTTTGCGGTGAGTTTAAATGCCCAAACGGAAGAAGAGCATCATGATTCTGAAGAAGAATCTGGCATTTATGAATTAATTACTTCTGCAATTTATGCCTATTCTTTTGAACATGAAGAAGGGGCAGCAGGAGCTGAAGTTCATTTAACTTATTGGTTTACTCACAAATGGGGAACGGGATTATCTTTCACTTCAAAATTTGAAGAGGAGGAAACTTTATATGATATAGCCTTGCTTGGAAGTATGAATCCTGCATCTTGGGTGACAATCAATGCAGGACCTAACTTTGGTTTTTCTGGCGAACACCGAGAATTTGAACTCGGCGCTTACGCAGAAGCGGAAATAAATATCAGACCGACTGAATGGTTTCACTTTGGACCTGTTGTTGGAACAGTATTGAGCAAAAACACTGAATTTACAGTAGGGTTTAATCTTGGTTTTGAATTTTAGGGTCTATAACATACTTCTATGATGATGGCAGTACTAAGGTTTCAGTACAAATAGTTGCAACTGAATGGAAAAATGGTAAAATATTCAGAGAACGATATTACCATGCTTAAAATCATTTAGTTATATTTCAATTGAAATCAAAAAGTAATTAGTCTTGTCAAGACAATACGCTATAGAAACAGAAGGCTTGGTTCGCAAGCATCGATCCTTTTAAACCACCCAAGATATATTATCCAAATTGATTAATTCAAAGAAATAAACAGATAAATAATATTAAAATGAAAAACCTATTCACCAAACTAGTATTTGTTCTTTCAATCGTTATGTTGAATGCTTGTGCTGCTAATAAACCATGGTACAAAAATGAAACTGAGAAAAATACTCATCTTGGTCCCGATATAGAAAATATAGACTATGAGCTTTTCTTGGTAGGTGATATAGCCCAGGATGATAAGGACTTTAGTAAGTCAAATATTGTCAACCTAATCAAATCGCAACTTAGACCAGAAATTAAGAATCAAAGTGTGGTATTCTTAGGTAATATACTTGGTAATCAGGAAGTGTTGGATCAGGAAGATGAAAGTAATAAAAAAAGAGAACAAGAAATTCGAGATTGTCTTTCGACACTTAATCAGAATACGGATAAATTATTTTTAATTCCTGGGAACAATGAATGGTTTAATGGAGATGCTCATAATCTAAAATCGATTCAAGATTCAGAGCAATTTATTGAAAATCAAATTGGAGATAAAAATATCTTTGTACCAAGCGGGGGGTGTGGAGAACCTAAAGTAGTTAATTTAACAGATGATTTAGTTCTAGTTTTGATCGATTCTCAATGGATGCTACAAGGAGACGATTCCAGTGAAAGAAGAAGATCGAGTTGCGATGTTGACAACGCACTAGATTTTATTACCACTCTGAACAATACACTTTCTAGAAATAAAAACAAAAATGTCATTATTGCTTCTCATCATCCAGTTTATAGTAATGGCAAAACAGGAGGGAATTACCCATTAAAGAATCATTTGATTCCTTTCCCTATTCTTGGTAGCGTTATAAATGGTGTCAAACAATTGGCAGTGACTCCTCAAAAGATCGGACATCCACAATACGAGGTATACCGATCAGCAATGCAAACTGCTCTATCAAATTTTGAAGGGATAATTAACGCATCCGCTCATGATAAAAATATGCAGTATATCATTAAAAATGATAACCACTATGTCATCGCAGGTAGTGGAGCTGAGGTAGAGTACACTAGAAAAGGTGGATTAGCTGAGTTCGCTGCGATGGAGTTTGGTTTCGCAAAAATCACGCATACTAAAGATTTAGAATTATGGCTTGAATTTTACAAAGAGGATCCTAATGATTCTGATAAGATCATTTCTATATATAGAAAAATGCTCTATAAAAAAGAAAAAATAAATTTTAAAAATGAAGAGATATATAAGGATTTGGCATCATACCCAAAAACGATAAAGACTGTAGCCTCCGAGCAATATTCAAAAGGATTCATTGGAATGGGGTCTGCTTATAGAAAAGAATGGAGTACAGAAGTAACTGCCCCGCTGTTGTTATTGGATGATATAGAAGGAGGATTAAAGCCAGTTCAACAAGGGGGTGGATTCATGACCAAATCATTGAGACTTGAGAATTCTAAAGGTCAGCAATGGGTGGTTCGGACCATCGATAAAGATGTTACTAAGCTTGTTGCCACCGCTTTTAAAAACACCTTTGTACAAAGTTTTTTGCAGGACGGATTTGCTGCAAATCACCCCTACGGGGCATTTGCTATTCCTGAACTTGCCAAAGCGGCAGAGATTTATCATGCTAATCCAAAATATGTATGGTTACCTAATCAAAAGGCACTTGGAGATTATAATACTGAATTTGCTAATAAGTTTTATCTATTCGAAGAGAGACCTGGAGGCAAGATGAAAGGACATGCTGATTATGGTGGTAGTAAATCATCTGTCAGTACGGCTGATCTCATCAAAAAACTGGCAAAGAATAATAAACATCAGGTAGATCAGGAATACGTTTTACGAGCAAGATTGTTTGATTTATTAATTGGTGATTGGGATAGACATGATGATCAATGGAGATGGGGAATATATAAAGACGATAGATATCCAGGAAAGAAAGTTTATCGAGCCATTCCAAGAGATCGTGATCAGGTTTTCTTTAAAAATGATGGCTTCTTAAATTATCTTGCTAGCCGAAAATTCTTCAAGCCAAATTTGAGAAAGTTTGAGGATGATATAGATATGATAGATGGGTTGTCATACATTGCATGCCATTTTGATAGACATTTCTTAAGTGAATTGACACTTGATCAATATAAAAAAGTAGCTAAAGACTTGCAAACAAATATCACAGACTCTGCAATCGATAAAGCATTTTCGCAATGGCCCAAGGAGATATATGAAATTAGTGGAGAGGAGATTAAAAAGAAGCTTAAAAGCAGAAGGGCAAAACTACTTACATATGCTGAGGAATTTTACAAGTATCTATCAAAAGAGGTAACTGCTTTGGGTACAAATGGCGATAATCTATTCGAGATATCCTCATTGTCTAACAATATGCTAGACGTAAAGGTCTATCATCAAAAAGGTGAAGAGAACCACCTCATATGGGCTAGAATTATAGATGGTGCTATAACAGATGAGGTAAGATTATTCGGTCTTAAGGATGACGATACATTTGTTTTCAATGGAATAGAGAAATCAAACATTAAAGTAAGAGTGATTGGAGGTGGTGGGAAGGACCAAGTTGAAAATAATTCACAAGGAATAAATGTGGTGGTCTATGATAAGCCCAATGGAATGAAACTAGATGGCGAGCCAGTCAAATCAAAAATAAAAGATAAGAGGGGAATTAACAGGTATGATAGATTGGATTGGGACATAGATAGATCTTTACATTTTCCAATGATTTCTTTTCAGACTGATGAGGGCATTGGGGTAGGTTATAATTTATGGTGGATCAAGAATGGATTTAGATCAAGTCCATTTAAATCTAGTCACACGCTGAGCCTCAACTACTTTAATTCCAATTCTGCACTAGTTGGAGCCTATAATGGAAAATGGCCTGATGCATTAGGCCAAAACTTGGACTTTGAATTGAGTGTAAGTGGAAAAGGACCAACCTTTTCACAATTTTTCTATGGCATGGGCAATGAGTACCAAGATTTTGAAGAAATATATCCTGACCTTGAGAATTCCTCGTCTCCCTCGTTTCACATTGTAAGAGGAGTAAATATAAATCTTGACCCAAGTATAGTATGGGATTTACGTAATGGTAATACATTGGCATTTAGACCAATCCTGAATTATATTAACCTTAATAAGGATATTAACGATGAAATTAGATTTATTAATTTAATTGAAGCGAATAGAGGAGATGAAGATTTTGAAAGTAAATTCTATAGTGGTATCGGAGTAGGCTTCAAAAGTGAAAGATTGAATAATCCTGTTATCCCGACCAGTGGCTATATTTATGCTTTAAGTGCAGACTATAAGCAGAGCCTATCGGACACTAATTATGCTAATCTAACCTTCAAAACCAACTTAACGGCATATCTCCCTTTTACGGCGACACATTCATTATTGTTAGTAACTCACATTGGTGGACAATATACATTCGGCGATTATGAGTTTTTTCATGCTAATTATCTATCTTCTTTATCTCGATTACGAGGATTTAAAATCAACAGATTTGCAGGCGATGGAATTGTGTATCAGTCTACTGACGTAAGATTGAAATTGACTGAAGGGAAAGGAAAATTCAAATCTGGTTTAGGCTTGTTTGCCTCTTTTGATTATGGACGAGCATTTTTGGAAGACGAAATCAATAATGACTGGCATACAAGTTATGGTGGCGGAGTTTACATTACACCTTTAAACATGCTTGGGTTTAAGATTGGATATTATACAGGGAAAGATGACAGTCAACTAAGCATAGGTGGAGGCTTAACATTTTAAAATAGATTTGATAGATGAGCTGCTAGTAATGATTCCAGTACATCTCAAACAGTCAGGGATTTACTTATTTTTTCTTCTGCGCCGCTTCTATTTTTAATTTTTTATCTAAGAATTGAAACGGCTAGGCACTTTCCGACTGATGTAATAGCAGGTTATGTATTATGGTCTGTTGTTGGTTACCATATTCCTACACGGCATAAAAAAATATTGATTCTGTCTCTTATACACATCTGACGCTGCCGACGAAGAGGATAGTGTAG
>OJIO01001339.1_pt1 | contig 11069 bp, 15 predicted proteins | sample 1595621 | NCBI WGS metagenome assembly OJIO01 (sample SAMN05416776, study PRJEB24817) | seawater metagenome | isolation source: Sea water | place: Canada:Atlantic | collected 2013-07
ATCTTGCGAAAGGTAAAACACGCCGCCCGCCTGCGCTGTCGCTGTCAGAGCTAGATCAAGTTGTCGGGCGCTTTCTGGTCGGAACACACAATGCCCGCCGCCACAGCGAGATCGGCATGGCTCCCAATGCGACCTGGCGCGGCGACGGTTGGCTGCCAAACCTGCCTGAAAACGTTGAAGCCTTGGACCTGTTGCTGCTCACCGTTGCCAAAGCCCGGCTCGTGCGTCGGGATGGCATCCACTTCCAGGGCCTGCGCTACATGGACCCGACACTTGCGGCGTTTGTCGGCGAGCACGTCACCATCCGTTTCGACCCCCGCGACATGGCGGAAATTCGGGTGTTCCACCGAAACCTCTTCCTCTGCCGCGCGGTCAGCCCGGACCATGCCGGGCGCACGATATCCCTCAAAGACATCCAGCAGGCGCGTGTCGCACGGCGGCGCTCCTTGAGACAGGAGATCAAGGCGCGCACCGGTTCCGTGACCGACCATCTGCCGGACGCCGATCAAAAGCCGAAATCAAAGCCTCCGGCACAATCCAAACTCCTGCTCTACAAAGAAGACCGGCGCACATGACAAACACCGCCTTCATCGAAACAAGCGCCCATAAGCGCTTCGTGGAGTTCGCCCGCACCGTGCGCAAGGATCGCACTATCGGGCTGTGCTATGGCCCCGCCGGGGTTGGCAAAACACTGTCTGCCCGGCGCTATCCCAAGTGGGACATCGCGGAGCCACTTCTGGAAAGCTGGGGGCCTCGCGATCCATCCGATGAAAAGGTCTACGCTGCCCTGGCGCGATCTCGCACCGTCTTCTACACGCCGCCGGTCGCAAGCGCCTTCGCGGCGTTGCGCAAGGACCTGAACCAGCTCAGAAACCGTGTCGAAGCCTGCATCGACCAGGCCCTCGACCCGCAATCCGCCCAACCGACAAGGCCACGCGGAGGTCACGCTGAGCTGATCATTGTCGATGAAGCCGAGCGCCTGACAAACAGCGCCTTGGAATACCTGCGCGACCAGTTCGACCGCGCCGAGATCGGGCTGATCCTGATCGGCATGCCCGGCATAGAAAAACGCATGAGCCGCTATCCGCAGGTCTACAGCCGCATCGGCTTCGCGCATCCCTATCCGCCGCTCTCGCGCGACGAGATGGACTTCATCCTCAAGAAGCAATGGCAAAAGCTGGGGAAGGAATTCGACGCCGAAGACTTCGCAGATGTTCAGGCTGCCGCCACGATCTCCCGCCTCACAGGCGGCAACTTCCGACTGCTGCAACGCCTGTTCAACCAGATCGACCGAATCCTCCACATCAACGAGCTGCGCGAAATCACCGATGACGTCATCCAGGCCGCCACCTCAACCCTCGTCATCGGAGCGGCCAATTAGCGTGCAAATATCAGTGCCATTTATCGTGAAAAGTCACATCCGGTGGACGTTGGGATCGACCAGAGTTGCACCGGATGCTCGACCAGCTCCGCGACGGCGACGTGGTGATCGTCTGGAAGCTCGACCGGCTGTCTCGTTCTCTCAAAGACTTGCTCTCCATCATGGAGAAAATCGACGCCGCCGGTGCCGGCTTCCGCTCTTTGACGGAATCCATCGACACCACGACGCCGGCAGGACGGATGATGATGCAAATGGTCGGTGTGTTCGCCGAGTTCGAGCGGGAGATGATCCGCGAGCGCACCCGCGCCGGTCTGGAGCGCGCCCGCAAGAAGGGACGCCACCCTGGACGCAAGCCGAAGCTTTCCGACGATCAGCGCCGGGAAATTCGTGACCTCGTGCGATCCGGCAAGCGTACCGAGGCGGAGGCCGCACGCCTGTTCAATGCCCATCGGTCCACCATCAGCCGTGTCATGCGGGAGGCGGCGTTTGATGCAGCAGCTTGAAATGTTCCCCGAAGACATCCGCATTGAGCGCGTCGATCACGACATCAACATGCATCGCTTTTATCGGCTACGGCTGATGCGTGACCTGTTTGGTGGCGTTTCGCTGTTGCGCGAATGGGGCCGCATTGGCACCCATGGGCGGCATAGGATCGAGCTTTTTGAGGATGCGGGCAGCGCGGCTGATGCTATGATTATCCTCTACCGTGCAAAACAAAAGCGGGGCTACCAGCTCGCAGGGTGAGCCGGATGGGACGGAGAGCCACGCCCCCTGCCCTACACTTGAAGGTGTCCGAGCAGCGTTCGGCTAACGCCAAAGCCACAAGAAGCGATCTAACGACCTGGAGGAAAATATGACATTCGACCCAGCACAGCACGGGTTTTTCAAGCTTGATTTCGCGTTCCCTGGAGGAGTGGCAATTTATGAGCTTGATCTTCAAGGCATAGATCAAAGCAAACATGATACGATGCGATTGAACTGCTATTTGTCTCAGGACAGTGATTTCGTGACGGTCTGGTACGGACTACTCGATGCCCACATGACCGAAATCAGTCTCGGTTTCGCAGATGATCCAACTTTTGATTTCAATGAGCAGTACGAAGAGACCCTGTTTCGCGGCTACATCAGCAACAACGAGACGGGCACGATCATCTTGGCTGCCCTGCGTTTAGAGCAAAAAACTCCGAATATCTTGGTCGTACCGACAAAAGGGCGGCTGGAATGTCACTTGCTGAAAGCAAGCTGACAGCTTTGGGCGTCGTGGCCCCAGCCTATCCTGCCGCGCGCCCAAGGACCTCTTCGGCCCACTGGTTCAGGCTTTTGCCAGACAGCTCTGCCGCGAGTGCCGCCTTGCGGTGTACCTCGGGATCAACACGAAACATGACTTGACCCGAGAATGCTTTCTGCGGCTCCTTGCCGACCTTCTCGCAGGTTTCGATGTAGTCTTCGACGGCCTCTTGAAAGGCGTCCCGCAGCGCCTCGACTGTATCCGCATGAAAGCCGACACCATCGCTGATACCGGCGAGACGTCCTGTGAAAATGCCGTCTTCATCATCATAATCAATGCGGGCCGAGTAGCCTTTGTAGGTCATGGTATTCGTCATGGCGTTACTCCGATCCGTTCCAAGAATGCGCGAGCGGCGCGCACCTGATAGCGTTTTGCTTCCTTGGCGGGGTGTGGACGATGAAACGTCTCAACCTCGCCATCTTTTTCGAACCGCACTCGTGAGCCGCGTCCTTCGATCACCTGTGCGCCAGCGGCGACAAGCAGGCGCTCGACCGCTGACCATTCGATTGTTCCTGACACTGGGTCTGTAAAGACAACGGCCAGAGTCTTGCGGTGTTTACTGTTCATCAGATCATATATGTCATGCTTGCACATATTGCAAGCATAAGCGATCCTCTCAGTGCAGAGGGTTTCCTTTTGACGCATCGCGCTAACGCGCATTGCATGCAATCATGCTTACATGTTTTGCGCTTTGTATGCTTCCCACATTCTGAGAAAGAGCTGTTTCTTCGATCCGTGGCTAAATCCAAATTCGCGCCCCGCTTGCTCCGAAAACTCTTCAAAAACAGCCTTTGGGATACGAACCTGGAGCGGCCTAAGTTCGACTTTTTCAGCGCGGGTGTCATCTGCGATCACATCGGGGGTTACATCTGCGGGAGGCGGAGCGCCCTTTCCGCGTTTCAACTTGGTAATGTTCGTACTCATTACGCCACCTGTCTTTCCTGAAGCTCTGCCATCTTGTCGATAACGCTCTGCGCCAGTTTGGCCGCACGGTCATTGAGGGTGCGGAACGAGGTTTCGGTGATGGCCTTACCCATGTCGGAGGCTGACCCGTAAGCCGTAGAGACCGACACTTCGCCATCGAGGACCATATATCCAGCGTCCGAGAGGTACTGCCGCGCAGCGGCGTTCTCACGTTCGCTACCCGTGGTCTTGAACATGGCAAAGGCTATCTTCTCAGGCGAAACGCCTTTCTTGCGCAAGCTGTGTGCGAGAACGACGCCAGGATGTAGATCATCTATCGTCTGCCCGGTCGGGATCACGACCAGATCAGAGGCCTTGGCGATGTCCAGTGTTTGTTCAGAGGCGTTTGGCTTACCGTCCAGGATCAGCGCGTCGAAGCGAGGCGCATCTTCAAGCGCCGTCTTGACCGAAGCGAAGCTCTGCACCTGCATTTCAGGCGTGACGCCGTTTTCAGCGCGACGGCCAGCCCAGTGTGCGCAGGTCTGTTGCTGTGTGTCCAAATCTGCAATTTTGGTGCTTAGGCTTCCCGCGACGAACTCTCTGGCCATCATGCGCGCCAGAGTCGACTTTCCAACGCCTCCCTTTTGGGAGACCATTCCTATGATATAGGTCATTGATACTGCTCCAGTTTACCTGTTTTTTGTTATAGTAGCATGCTTGCCTTGTTTACGCCAAGCATGAAAGTAGCCTAAGCGCTAACGCGCCTTGCATGCATTCATGCTTGGGGAATATGGATAGGTCGCTACGGCAGATATCTAAGCGCGCAACGTACGCTCAATATCCGTATTCTTAACCATCTGATGCCAGCCTACGCTTGTCTTGAATTCAGGTAGCATGGTCAATGGAAACGAAATTCTCGCAATTCCTGCGATCTGGTGGCAATGGCGGATTCATCCTCACGAATGGGAAAACAGGTCCAACCGCGCGCCCACTCGTTTTTTCGTTAAAGGCTGACATTCCGGGATTTTGTAGCTGCCCAGGTCTCGCATGGTCAGGGCGTAGATGCGGGTGTCTGGGACGCGATCAGGGATACACTGACCGACATAGCACAAACGCTCAGCGCGATCCCTGAGAACCTTGCATGGGTCACGCGATTGGGCGTGCTTTCGGCGCGCCAGCGGTTTGGAACCCTTTCCGAAGACGAGCAAGCTGAATTGGACGATATGCGCCAATTGGTTGAAAACCGTATCGAGGAAATCAAGGAATTCTGGCGTGATTTTCCAGAAACGGCCAAGGCCTTTGCGGAGTATGCTAAGGCGACTGAAACCCGTGCCGGCATGGTAATGGACGAGTATGCCCAATGCCGTGCGACCCTGGCTCAGGTGGAAGAGACCGCGCGGGAACGGGCTTATCTGAATACGCTGATCGCTTTGAACGTGGCTCCGGCGGGGTTGGCCGCAAAACTGTTGCGCCGCAGAGGGCGTAGCGGTGATACGAATGATCCCGACCGTTTGCGCGACGAGCTTTTGGCTGAGGCTGAAAATGCCCGTCGCTTGCCATCTGATCCTGACTGGGACGCAATCGACAACCCCGGCATCCGCTGGGGCGGGCCGATCAAGGAACAGGGCGGACCTTGGGAAGATCACTTGGAACTGCCGGGGCATTTGGGAGAACGTACACCGGACAGTTTCAAGACCTTCGATTTCTGGGACCGTCCCGAAGGCATTGCGACAAGCGCAAAAACGCTGGACACGCGCGCGCCGGGATATGTGGACCGGCCTAGCCGCATCTACGGCGCATTGAAACGTTACATTGATCAGATTGATCGGTTTGATGGGGATATTAAACGAGACATTGAAATTCGTCCCGAGCAAATCGACCAAAAGCGTCTTGAACTTGCCATCCCCGATGGCACTACCCCGGAACAATTTACTCAAATTCAACGTGCGATAGACTATGCTGAGAGTTTGGGGATCGACGTAGAAGTGAGCCGTGTCCAATGAGAAAAGTCCTGACCACAGAAGAATGGATCGCGAAACGCCGTGCTGAGGCAGTGGAGCGGAGAAAGCACTCCAAGCCTGCAAAGTTGTATAAAAGCGCTCAGGTTACGGCTTATCGTCAGTTCACGCAGATAAACTCACAAGCCGTCTATCGCGGGGGATGCCACGATCCAAAGGGATACGAAGACTATTTCCCGCCGGAGATGAACGCACATGACATCGGGCGCGAAGCGCGAAAGGCTTTATTGGCCAGCCGGTTCATCACGCCAGATCACCCCGAGTGGGATGCGGTCATGCGGTTTCCGACAAAGGAAGAATTCAAGGCGTGGGAAGAGGCAGACAAGGCCCGCGCTGGCGTCAAGACTTTGAAAGCACTGTTCAATGGCGCTGGCAATGTGTCGCTACGGTTGCAAGATGGTCAGATCGAAATCAAACCATGGCGTTATCGCGGACGTGGCCATTGGGAGGGCATTCGCGGCCACGAAGATACGGTCTTGCCGGAGGACGTGTCGGACGAAGCGCTTGGCAAGGCCGTTTTGAAGGCCTTGGATATCAGCAAGTCTGCATGAATGCATGCAAAGCGCTTTAGCGCTTATATGCCCCACGTTTCTTGCAGAAGCTCAGAAAGTGTTTATCCGGATTCTTTACTGCAATGCCTTTTTCCAACACCCACGAACGCCATTCGGTTTCCAGATGGTGCATATCCCATCCTGGAGCGAGGTGGCGTGCTTCCCCATGTGTGTCAGGATCAAGCCGCAGTGAGGACACCGGGAAAGGCAGTGCGGTTTCCTGTATACCCTTCTTAGGTCGCACGATCACGACGTCGCCCTCTATGGCAAAAGCATAATCCGGCATGTGGTCATGCTCCGCATCGTCCTCGATGATCTTTCCGAGAAGGCGACGAAATTCCTTTAGCGTGGAACTTGACCCACACTTGTCGCGAAGAAGCTCTGCCCCGACCTTCCAGGCGCTTTGCGCCCCGCAGTGCTTGCGTGCAATTTCATAAAGCCGCCGTTCGAGAGGCTTGCGCAGTTTGAAATACTGACGATTCAGGGTCAAAACGTGATTGTTCTCAATCGCATCGAACACCCAGTCAGAAAGCGTGACCTCAACATCGAGCATACGCCCGTCGCGGGTTTCCTTCACAATTTCTGCTGAGTCTATCAGGCCGAAAACCTTGAAGTATTCTTTGCCGCCTTGGCGCAGGTTGGTTTCGATCTGGGTGCCTTGCAGACGACGCAGGGCGTCCTTCAGCAACTCATAACCGCGCCCAGAGGTCTGCCGGTTAGTAGCTACGAGCAAATCGTAGGCTTTGAAGCGCATGCGCCGCTGTACAGCCTGCCCGTCATTGAGCGCGGCCATGCATTGGCTGATACAGTAAATCAGCACATCACGGTCATGGACCGTGGCGAGCCCCGTGCGGGACGGGGCGATCTGTATCCAGTTCTCACCACGCTCATAGCGACGTGTCCGCATGTCCGGTTTTGTAGAAAGGGTGAAGACTGGATTTTCCATTGAGGACATATCCCCTTTAGGGACTGCATCGACAATATCGCACACGAAAAGGTCACGCTGGGGATGTCTGTCGGGAAGCAGCGGCGAACGCTGTGAAGGCAAAAGGTCTTTCGTCATTTCACACACCGCCTTCCCAAAATAGATTCGTCATTTCACACACCACAACGCATTATCGTCACTTCACACACCGGTCGTCAAGTTTCGTCACTTCACACACCATCTTTCGTCACTTCACACACCATCTTTCGTCACTTCACACACCAAATTATGTTTTTCACCTTGAATCGTTCTGAATTTTCAGCTGCTTACGTGAAGCACAAAATCCCGTAACTCTATTCTAACACTATTTAACTCCCCCAGATGGCCTCAGAAATCACTGAAACACTCACCAAAACATCACAGAAGCGTGCAGTCCCTAATGGATCAAACCGCCATCCCGATGGGTATGCGTTTCAGCTTCTTCAACATCGACAAGCCGTTCTACAACCGAGCGCAGCGCATCGTTTGGAACTTCCACATCCGTTTGCTGATAGTAGGTTAGGGCGAGCCTCAACTGTTCTACTTCTTCAAGCTGACCGCCCAGGATCGGCGACAGCACTTTGGCATTGCCATCACGCAGAGCAATCAGGTCCTCGTCGGAAAGGCTCTGTTCAATCTCTTCCTGGAACGCAGCGCGATCAGCTTGAGTGGCAAACGGTGTCCCATGGCCATCTTCCGCGCGTTTTTCGAGAACCTGGCGCACATGGGGCAGGGCAGGGGGCCACGCCTCGACCTCAGAAACAGCGTCATCCTTATTTTGCTTGTTGAGTTCATCCCGCACCGAGACAAGCGCGTTCCTGAACCTTTGCTGATCCTCTGTCAGTGGGGTGTCTGGCGGCAGAGCGCAGTTGTAGACCTCCACCAGCAGGTTGACCTTCTCAGGTGATCCGGCGGCTTCCTTGAGGACTTTCAAATCTCCGGCCAGTACCCGCTTTTCAACGCCCGTATAGATCCGAACAGCCGCTTCCGCCTTGTCGGTCATACCAGCCAACGAGAGGGACGTTTCCAATCTCCGATGCTGATGCATCAGGTCCGCCATCTCCTCGCGGGCACCGCCAAGTTCATCTCGCAGTTCTGACACTTCATCTCCAAGGTTCTCCACCAGCTCTTCCAGCGTTTCGATCATTTTATTCGAAAGGTTGATCTTGGTGTCCGACGCCCGTTCCTTGCCGAGCATCTCCAGCATGAGGGCACGGACACGCGCTGTAGCGGCCTCAGAGGCCCGTGCATGCCATTCCTGGTCGCTTTCCTTGCCAGCACCCAAGAGAGAGCCCCTGAGGCGCTCTGGGAGGTTCACAGCGTCCTCCTTGTCCGTGTAGGCCCCATAGACCCTCTGAACGCGCTCATGGCGCGCTACAGAGCCCTTGATGCCCCGCCGGAGGCCATATTGCTCACTGACCTTCTCTGCGAAGTCTGACTGCAAGTCTGACAACGCTTTCTTGTTGCCGACGAAGGACCGGGCATTCAGCTTCCCACGCTCATCGAGCGGTATGGTCATCACCGACATATGGGGCGTCGTCTCATCGCGGTGGATGACGGCTGAGAGAACGTTCTGCTCGCCGTGCCGGTCCTTGATCCAGTCCAGCGCATCCTTGAAATAGGCGTCTTGGTCTTCGTGGCTCATGGACTGGAGCTTTTCCGGAGAGCCACCGATGAAGTATTCCAGCCCATGCACCGCATTGGAGCGGATCTTCTCCGGCGCGCGGTAGTGCCAATCGGCCAGCACCTCCTTGGTGGTCGTGCCCCCGACCAAAACCATGTTGTCCTTTGCGCGCTCAGGATCCGCATTCGGTGTCTCGCGTTCCCGGAATGTATGGGACAGCGAGGCTCCCATATTGCCCAGTGTTTTGATCTTGGCGACCCGCATGATGCCGAAGGACTTCTTGCCCGATTGCAGCCCCTGCATACTCCCCCGGATACGCGACCAGTTCTCTTCCAGCAGCTTTTGATCTCGAGCGCCCATGACGATCTCCGAAGTTAAGGAAGTGAGTATGTGTACTCACTAGACAATTTGACTTTACTTGCGCAAGAAAATTGTCGTTCGCCCACCAAAACTGGCGGGGATACACATACTCACTTCCTTCCGGATTAGACGCAGCGACAGCTTTAAACTACCGAGAACAGCTGCGTGTCTGGCGTCGATCATTGCCTGGCAGGGTATTTCCGCAGGAAATGTCCCGAGAAGGTTGCAAAGATTGATAGCCTGCATTCAGGCCGATCTTGGCGGAGAGACCTAAGCGATCTGACGGGGCCGCGGACGCCCTGGCTCTATGGGGGCCGATGCGCCCACGGCCCGTCAGTTACGGCGCTTTCCGCTCCTGTCGGACGTACTCTTCATCGCGATATCTGAGCAGTGTTTGGGTGCTATCCGGCGCTTCCCTGACCCACTCGCCATCGTCGCGTCGGAAGACCGGATGGGCACCCGCCTTCTGTTGCGCGCGCAGGTCCACCTCCATCGCTTCCGCAAACCACGGGCGGTCATTGAAGGGGAGCTTTGCGGTGTCGGTAGTCATGTTCGCGCCTTTCATCTTGCCCGAAATATCCCCGGGGCTGAGGAGCGCTAGGAGATTGATCCGGGGGATCAATCTCAGCGACGAAGGGGCGGAGCCCGCCCGTTAGGGCAGGGGGCAGACAGCCCCTGAACCAAATGATATCAGACTACCATGAGCTAGCCGCTTTCCTTAATTCCGCGACCATCACGGCAACACCCCCCGTGACCATTGGTGCGCGCAGTTGAAAGGAAAGCCGGATGAAACCTTCAGACCTTCCCCCAATCCAGGGCCGTCGTTTTGATATTGAGACGCTCCAGGATAGCGCGCTCAGTCTCGCCAGACAGGCTGACAAGGGACCGACCTGGCTCAGGCATGGCGGGCGGATCGCCTATGTCGTCATGACCGAAGAGGTCTTCCATGATTTCTGGCCGGATCAGCGTCGAGCGTGGGCTGTGGATGAAATGCCCGACCGAATGGCAGAGCTCTTGCTTGAAGCCGTGGAAAAGACGATTTCTGATGACACAAAAGACTGAGGCCATGTTGCTTCATTCGACGTGATCCAGTATCCGGACCGGCTGTCGTTGAGGCAGTGCTGTTTGCCGAACAGTCAATCAAACAAACGGAGGGTGCCATGTAGTGAAGAAACTGCATGAAAGGCCTGAAACATGGCGCACTACAAACGAAAGCGGCCCCGCACGGTGGGAGGCCACAGGTATTCTTCCAAAGGGCTGGAGTACCGTTTGAAGCTGGGTCCCGGCGACCTATGGCATCGAACGGGAGGCAGGGCAGGGGCATGTCTCTGCCGGTCTGGCGGCGCTCAGGGCAGCGACATTGAAAGAGCGCGGCGCGGGGGCTTCGGATGATATCCGGGAGCGGTTAGCGCGGATCACCGGACGGGACGATCTAGACCGGGAGGAGCCGGAACGTGATGTGCAGAGTGACGAAGAACCGAGGCGCAGCGCGCAAGAGCGGTTGCGCGAGGCGCTGGACAAAGATCAGGGGGGCGAGCGGGATACCGGTGCGGAGGATGGCGAGAAGCCTTCGATCCGCAAGCGCCTGGACGATGTGCTGAACAAGCCGCGCGAGCGACTGGAGATTGAGGACGCGCCGGAGAAGGATCGTGAGGTCGAGAACGAGCACGAGATCGACAGGGAGATAGACCGTGACCCCGGCCTCAGTCACTGACCTGCCGTCGATCTTCGACGGGATCGAGGCGGTGTGTTTCGATGCCTTCGGTACGCTGGTCGAGATGAGGTTCATTTTTTGCGCCTTGGCCAAAGAACGATGGCAAAGCTAACGGGATGATGCCGCCGCGAGTAATCCTCTGGATCATCGGCGATAAGTTCTATATCTCGCTTACATGCAGATACACCTCGCCATTCGTGTTGCTAAAATTGGGTTGGCCATATTGCTTTCGGCTGCTCTGAATTTCAGCATTGCAAAAGCCGATG
>OJIO01001347.1_pt1 | contig 11016 bp, 9 predicted proteins | sample 1595621 | NCBI WGS metagenome assembly OJIO01 (sample SAMN05416776, study PRJEB24817) | seawater metagenome | isolation source: Sea water | place: Canada:Atlantic | collected 2013-07
GCTCGGAGATGTGTATAAGAGACAGGTATATTGATGTTCATTAAAATTGTATTTTTAACAAATATAAATAAGTATAGAATTTTAATGATTACAATTAAAGAAGTTTCTGCGGAAGAAACGTATGAAATTCGTTTTGAAGTTTTGAGAAAAGGAATTGATTTACCTACTCAGTTCTCAGGAGATTTTGATACAGATACTTTTCATCTTGGTGTTTTTGAGAATGAAAAGTTAGTCGGAATTTCTAGTTTTATGAAAACAGATAATTCAGAGTTTAATTCTGAACAATATCAGCTAAGAGGAATGGCTACACTTTCTATTGCAAGAGGAAAAGGTTTTGGTAAATTAATGCTTGATAAAGCGGTATTAATATTAAAAGAAAGAAAAGCGAATGTTCTTTGGTGTAATGCAAGAGCAATTGCTTTACAATTCTATCTAAAACAAAATTTTCAAAAAAAAGGAAAATCATTTGAAATTAACAAAATAGGAGTGCATTATATGCTCTTTAAAAACATTTAAATATCTTTATTACTAAATCAAACCAAACAGACATGAAATTCTTAAAACAACTAGTATATATTATTATTGCATTTTTCACAATTACTGCTTTTTCTCAATCCAATGATGTAAAAATCAAAGTAACTAAAATTACAGAACAAGTTTATATGTTAGTTGGTCAAGGTGGAAATATTGGTCTTTTTGTTGGTGAAGACGGCGTTTTTATGATTGATGATCAATTTGCTCCTTTAACTTCAAAAATATTAGCTGCAATAAAAACGGTAACGAATAAACCTGTCAATTATTTAATAAACACACATTGGCACGGAGATCATACTGGTGGGAATTTAAACATGGCAAATGAAGGCGCAATAATTGTTTCTCATGAAAATGTTCGTAAAAGAATGAGTATGGATCAAGTTGTAAGAGGAGAAAAAAGAAAAGGTTCACCAAAAAAAGCGTTACCAGTAATTACCTTTACAGAAGATATGATGCATCACTTTAATGGTGATGATGTGTTCATCTCTCACATACATGACGCACATACAGATGGAGATGCATTGGTGTATTTTACAAATAATAATGTGTTGCATATGGGAGATGCTTACTTTCAAGGAAAATTCCCTTATATAGATACTTCTTCTGGTGGAACAATTGATGGTTATATAGACGGAATTCAAAAAGCAATTATGCTTACTGATGATGCTACTAAAATAATTCCTGGTCATGGAAATATTTCTAATAAAGCAGCTTTAAAGCCTTATTTGAAAATGCTAAAAACATTAAGAAGTAATGTGCAAGCAGAAATTAATAAAGGAAAATCACTACAAGAAGTTGTTGCAAACAAAAGTATAACGGCTGCATATAAATCATTTAGCGGATGGATTACTGAAGAGCGAATTAAAACCGCAATTTATACTAGTTTAAAGAAGTAATTAAAACAGCTTTAATAAAAAGTTGCCATTATTGTTAAATAATGGCAACTTTTTGTTTTAATCTTTTAATTTATCCGTGTTTCGGTATCCAGGATTGTCTTTATACCAATCATTAAAAATTGTTCCTCCTGATGTAGCCCAATCACTAAAATAATTATAAGCATCAAGTATTGAAACATTTTCTTTGGGTACTTTAAAATCATGAATGATACTAATAGCCCATGGAAATCCATTGTCAGAAATAAAATCACCATCTGGATCTAAGTTTACACCGTCAACATTAAAACTGCTTTTGCCCAATGATGTAATCTTTGCTTTTGGTAAATGCACTTCCATCTCTCTGTTCTTATTTATAATGATAAATGGATTGAAAGGAGCAACACCTAAAAGTTCAGTAGAAATTGGCTCGGTAAATTTTATTGATATAATAGTTTCGTTTAGTAAGTTTCCTACATCATCAGCTAATATAATTACTGTATTTTCTTGAGCCGCTTCAGTCCCGTTGGGATTTAGTTTGATGTAATTTTCCGTTAATATTGGCCCCGTTATGCTTTTAATTAATGACGGAGATAAGCCTTCAATTTCAATTCCTAATCCATTTGTGTAACCAGCACTGTTAGATTTAACTCTACAAACAAAATCTACCTGAACCGCCATGTTTTGAGCGTTTAAAATCACAATTGCTTGATAGTTTAAAGCCATGTCATTAAAATCATAATCTCCTGCTGATGGCCATAAATCTTCAAAGGCAATTGTACCAGCTCCGTATTTACTTGGTGTAAATACTTCAAACGCTTTTTCTGCATTGTCTGGAAAAGAATCATCTGAATCTAAAATACCATCACCATCTGTATCAATCTCTTCAACATTATCGGCAAATACTCTAAAGGTTGTCAAATCATTTATGGTTCTACCAATATCAGTATTGTTTGCTGCACTTACTCCATATTGGTATTTCCAACCTCCTGTTTGTGTATCCATTATAATTAAATCAGAACTACTTGCATTATTGGCAAGCCATAATTCTTGATTCGAATCAAACGTCATAGATGTTGGCATAAAAGGTAAATTATCTGCACTAATTCGGGTACTTTGGTATTCATTGTTCGCATCCAACTCTAACCTGTACAATCCAGAAAATGAACATAGAAATAGCGTTCCATCATCTGCAAAAGCTAAATCACCACCATTGTTATTGTGAAGTCCATTTATTTTCCATGTTCCTAAATTTGCTCCAGTATTTGGGTCAAATGTATAGAGTTTGTCTCTGTTTGAAAAGTAGAGCAGTTTGTCAATAGCGTTATAATCTAATCTAGGCCCTCCAAAACCTATATTTGCAACTGTTGTCCACGTGTCATTTTCAATGGAATATTTCATCAAAGGATAGGGGTTACTTCTCCCAATAGAGAAAAGCATTTTATTTTCTTGATCTATCGCTGCGGTATAACTACCCATTGGCATGTTTGATAAATAGGTAAGCTCTCCTGTTAAAGGAGCAACCTGAAATAATTCAGCCGAACCATTGACACAATATAAATAGTCATTGACATTGACTTGATTGGTTTTGCTTGCCAATCTTGAATTTTTAACTGATGCAGTACTTGTGAGCGCATAGGTATAATTCACTTTCTGATTCACTATATTTTGAATCGAGGAAGCGTAGTTTAAATTTTCATTTCGACGTATATATACTCTATCAACATATGTTGGAACATTAATTTTTTGAGACAATACACCATTATAAGGAACACCTGAGAAGACTAACTTATCAATGACTCCATTTCTATAAACTTTTTCTGTAACTATTTGTCCAGATTGATTTTCATAGGTTTTATTTCCTATGAAAACAGGTTCGCTAGAATACATATAAATGTCATACTTGACGTAATTCGAATTGTCGTTTATTGTTATCTCCACTTCATTATGCGTACTAAAGTCAAACCCTTCAGGTATTGTTAATGCAATTGGATTGTTAATAACGTCTTCAATGGGATTCTCTTCTAATTCTGGAATAGCACAAGAAATGATGCATAATGAAAATAAAAGAGTTCTTATAAAATTGTAATTGTATTTTTTCATATTTTTTTACACTATAAATTTCAATTAATTATTGAGTTAAACGCTTCATTTTAATTCAAAAATAGATACTAAATGGAAAATAAATACTGATTTATCTTTAAGTAACATTTCGACATCGATAGTTTACATTTAAACGTAGGTGAGTGGTTTTTTACTCTTAATATCAACAGTTTTTTTATGAAATTAGAGATAAAAGGTTTGATTAAAAAAACAACTCAACAACAATAAATAAAATTTATTGTTAATTGAGTTGCATAACCAAACTTAACTTAAAACTTACTAATTAATTATTTTATCAGATACCCTATTTCCATTAATATTTGAATACCAATCTAAAGTAGGATCTGAAGTTACAAAGTCACTGAAATTTGGGTAAGCTTCCAAAATTGAAGCACCTTCTTTTGGCCAAGGCCAGTCAATAGGAAGATCATTTAATACCCATGGAAACCCATTAGAATTCACAAAAAGATTAGCTTCTGAAGAATAATCATCACACTTTGAAAAATTACTAGAGTCATTAAACATTGAGGGTGAATTTAAAGCAGGATAATTGATGTGTAATTCATTGTATAAAGGATGTATTTCTTGATCAGACTCTCCATTTCTAAGTGTAAATTCATCATAAGCTCCATTTATATTAGCAACTGTTCCTGAAATTACTGGAATATCTGTATAGCTTTTTTGAACACTATTAATAATAGCATTAGGATTATTAGTATAGATAGTTTTAAGATTATTAAAAATGAATAGAGTTGTATTATTCTCACTATCATGCACTCTTGCTATCTGGCTTGCAGAATAACGATCTGAAGTATCTAGACTCAATACTGCATTATTATCTTCATCAACAACTCGTAAAACAAAACTACTGTTATAGCCACCACCTAAGGCGGGAAATTTATAATCGAATTGGATCGTAGTAATATAAGTATTTTGTCCATTTGTGTTATCTCCATTATTAACACCTTCTTGGTAGCTATAATTAATGACAAGATCATTAAAATCATAATCTCCCATACACGGATATAGATCTTCATATATCGATGTAAAAAAACTGTTTTGACCTTGCGGATAATTGTACGAAGCTATATTAGGATTGTTATCATCTACATCTATACCAGCAATTACTCCATCATTATCATTATCAACTACATTATTATATCCTGGTGAACAAGCACTTGATGAAATAAAAGTAGTACAAGAATTAATTACATTATTATCACCCATGCTGTCTGTATAACTATTAGAACAAATGTCTAATTCTCCTTTAAACTTTTTTCCCCAACCAGTAAAATTTATAGAACCAGTTTCTATTACAGAATAAGCATTTTCTCCTTTTATATCTCCGCCAGATGTTATACTTGCAGATTTAAATATTGAACCTTCTTTAACTTTTACAACGGAACTCATATTATTAGTAAAACTTCCAGTGATTGCTGTATAAGAAGCATTTTTAAATTCTACTATTTTATTATTTACAAAGTTACCAGAAATAGTAGTTTTACATTCATTTTTAAATTCACCAGCATTAACAGTGAAATTTCCTCCAACTGTAAGTGTAGATCCTTGTTTATTGTGCAATTTGTCTAAAACGGTAACATTTCCACTAACATTTAAAGTACCTCCATCAATATCAAAATGTCCTTGCATGTTTAAATCTCCTGAAATAGTACAAGTACCTCCATAAATATTTATTTCATCAGAAAAAACATCAAGATTTCCATTAATACTTGTGGTACCCCAGTTGTCAAATTCACTTTTATCATCGAAGACTGTGTTTACTCCATTAAAAGTACCTTCGTTATATATGGTTGAGTATATTTTACCAGTAAGAGACAGACTCGCCCCACTAGCAACATAGATAGTAAGTTTACTGCCCCAATCAGATAACGAGCTCGGACTCCAAGAGCCTCCACTACAGATATAGATACTTGTTACTTTATCTACATTAATTCCTTGTGTTGAATTACTGGTTATTTTGAAGTTTCCATCGTCATTACCATTAAATTCTTGATAATCACTACAATTCCATGTTGGAGGTGAAGGTGCACTTGAATTAATAAAAGTAGAAGTTTTACTTTGTTGTGAATTGGTTACTTCGGCATCTTCAATAACTAGATTTGCTAATTCACTAGGCGTTATAACCCATTCTCGAGTGCCAATTGCTAAATCAGCTTTTACTGATATTAATTTTGTATGATTGGGAATTTTAATAAGGTTATTGATTGAATTTTTTTTATCTATAGATCCTTGGTACAGTAATTTGTAAATATCATTATCAATTTTAAATATCTTTATTTTGACAACATCTGCAATAGAATTTTCAGATAAACTTATATTCGTGTTTTGTAATCTAATTGGTCTTAAATCATGTCCTTTTGGAACTACTAATGATTTAACGGCATCAACATTCTCTACAATTAGTAATGTATCCTCTTCTACAGAAGGAACAGTACAAGAAATAATAAATATTGTAAATAGAATTGACTTAAAAAAAATGTTCTTTAAAAACTTCATAATTTAATTTTTTTAATAAATTTTAACTCTAAAAGAGATATACGAATCAAAAGTAGATACTATTAGTAGTTAATTAAGAGGTTTTTCTTTAACCAGATTGTTTTTAAGGATAGTTTGCGTTAAAGTTTCGATGAATGGTTTTTGGTATTTATTTTATTCAACAAATGTTAAGCCATATGGGCCTTTACCAGTCCCTATTGTGCTAACCAAAGTAAAGGTTTGCATGTCTATTACTTCTATTTTATTCGCATTAGAATTCGCCACAAAAGCAAATAATCCATTGGGGTGCATCAAAAGGCCTATTGGACGTGGTGTGTGATAAAATACTCTTTCAATAAGACCCCTTTTACCATGAATATGTATAGTTTTAATCTGTTTTTTTAAATGACGATCGTACACAGAAATAGTTCCATCACTAGCATTTGTTACCAAGCAATGCTTTCCGTCAATAGAGAATTTGAGCCTTAAAGGCTCTTTGCCAGTATGTAGTGTAGCAATAGTTTTATAAGTGTTGGTACTGATAATAGAGATTGAATTTTTTATATTATTGGTTACCCAGATTTCTGTCCCATCTGGTGTAATATCAATTCCTTCTGTGCCTTTCCTAAAAGGAATAATTTTGATTACCTTATTTTCTACGAGGTCAATAACGCTTACCGATCCAGAATTAATATTTGTAACATACGCTATTGGTTTATTAGGGTGTAGTACTAAGAGATGACTAACTATTTGTTGTGTTGCTATTTTATTTTCAACAAGACCTGTTTCTAAATTAACTACAACGAGATCATTACCAATAGTGGTTACGATTCCTACTTTGTTCGTTTTAGGAAAAGCAACAATTCCATGCGGTCTTAAACTTTCTTCAAGCGCTATCGTTTTTTCAATTGTATTGGATTTTGTGTTGATAATGGAGATGCTTTTACCAACAACGTTATGAGTTCCATAGTTTGTTAAGACAACCTTTTTTTGGTTGTCTAATACTGTGATTTCATTAGGTGCTATTTCTACTGGAAATTCCGTCAACTCAGTACCTTTAAACAAATCAAAAACGGTAATACTACTGCTAAGTTTATTTACGATATACAATTTCCCTTTTGTTTGAATGGTATAAGAAGGACTTCTTATAATACTAATTGATATGATTATTGCTAATAAAAAAAAGAGACTAATTAATACTGCATATTTTATTTTTGTGATGAATGACTTGAGAAATGTTTTAGAAGGAAGTGTATGAGTTTTATGCGTCATTATTGTTCATGTAAATTATGAATTATCTAACCTAGATAATTCATGTTACTATATTTATTTTTTATGTTCATTTCCACTAAATAATCCATCACGGGAAATAAGCTTTGAAACATTGTTTTTTTTATTCCTCTTTTATCTATAGAGTCCTGATTGTATTTTAAAAGATAATCCTGATTATCTCGTATGTCTTTAATCAATATATTTAAATTATCATACTTACTGATCATGTTCATATTTACAAAGCCTAAATGTTTTAAATTGAATTGACTAGACATAAATCTAGCGCCTGCTTTTACAGCTGCGTTATCTGATTTGAATTTTTTTATGTTCACAATAGAAACATTTTTACAAGACTCTTTGATGTCCTTAAGAACTTCATAAGTATTGTCTTTACTGTTATTGTTAACCAAACATATTTCTATATCCTTTACTTTATTTAAATATTTAGCACAATGACCAATATCAATATCCATTTCATTATTATAACAAATGATTATAATACCTATTTTCATGTTTTTTTATTTTAATTATTATAATACTGTACTATGTTTTTAAACAGCTCTTTTTGCACGTTCCCAATTCACAGATTGTGATTTTTTTAGATATCTAATAAAACCTAGAATCACAGAAAGATTCATGATAAAAAAATAGTAAGGGACAAATAAAGCTTTAATTCGTGTTGATCTGTTTTCTAAGAACCAACCTGTAAGTGCTGCTATGTAAAACAATAATTGCAACCAAAACATACTTGTGTAAAGTGTGAAATTTAAGACACCATCATTATAAGCTAATACTGAGAGAGTTGGTATTAATAGAATCAAACAAAGTGGCGTAATTGTCCAACGTAAAACACGATGTGATATATATTGAAATGAAAGGGTACCGTATTTAAAAACATTTAGTAGCGAACGTAATCTTACAATTGATTGAATTCCACCCGCAGAAATTCTAATTTTTCGTTTTAATTCTTCTTTTACATTTTTAGAAGCTGTTTCAATCGCATAAGCCTCAGGGTCATATTGAATTGTATATCCAGCCTGAGCAACACGTAATGAAATCACAAAGTCATCAAGTAATGTATCCTTTTCAACATGCTGATATAATTTTGTTCTAATAGCAAATAACTCACCTGCTGCACCTACTACCGAATACAATTCTGCATCCCATTTTTTTAAGGTTGATTCGTATTTCCAATACAAACCTTCTCCAGCTCCAGAAGCAACATCACTTTCTTTATTGATAATTCTTTTTTCTCCAGAAACACATCCAACAGACTCATCTCTAAATTGATTTACAATACGCCTTACAGACTCTTTGCCTAGAAGTGTATTTGCATCACTAAAAATAACAATAGGGGTTTTAACAAATTGCATTCCTCTATTCATTGCACAAATTTTACCATTTCTAGCATCTAAATGATGTACTGTTGCATTTGAATATTTACTTAATAGTTTATCCGTTCCATCGTCAGATCCATCAGTTACCCAAACAATGTTTAATTTTTCTTTAGGATATTCAAGCTCTAAAGAGTTTCTCATTTTTGATTCTATATAATCCTTTTCGTTATATGCAGCAATAAATAAGGTAACGTCGGGTTCAAAAGAGTGGTCAATTTGTGCTTTTTTACCAATCCTTAAAACTCTCCGAATCTTAATGATTAAAAAAAGTACCACACCGTAACCAATGTATGTGTAAAACACAATAGCTAATAATATCCAAAAAAATAGTTTTAAAAATTCCATGCTTTTATTTTTTAATTTGATCCCAAGTATTGGTTTCAAAATTGAACTGTTTAATTACTCTTGCCGGATTGCCAACTGCAACCGAATATGGAGGAATGTTTTTTGTAACAATACTTCCTGCAGCAACAACAGAATGCTTTCCAATAGTTACACCTGCTAACACTACTACATTTGCTCCAATCCAACATTCATCTTCTATAACAATTGGAGATGTAGACACACCTTGTTTGTGAATTGGGGTTTTTATGTCTTGATAATTATGATTTAATCCAGAAACCGTAATGTTTTGTGCAAGCCGGATATCATTTCCTATTACTACTGGACCAATAATTGTATTACTCAAACCTATTTTTGTTCGATCACCAATAACTACCGCACCAACACCATTATTAATTGCCGAAAAATCTTCGATCGTTGAATGATTTCCTAGTTCAAATGTATTCCAAGGAACAATATCCATTCGTGTGTTTCTTCTTATGCAAGCCCCTTTCCCTTTTTTATGATAAAAAGGATTCACAAACCATTGTATCCATAACCTAGGTCTTGTTTGATTTGGAATAAGAATTGACCAATGCACTAATTTCTTTAGCCTAATATTCGATTTTATTTTTTCTTTGATTCCCATTTTAATTAATTACTGAATTAAGTTTGCTGTATTGTTTGTTTTTTTGATTCCACATTATCTCTAGAACATCTCCAAAAGATTCTGCTCTTTTTTCCCAAGAATTATTTTTAGCAAATGCGATTCTGTTGCGAATTTTAATACTAGAATCGTTGGCAATTTCTGATTGCAGATGTTGTAAAAATTCTGCTTTACTATTTGAGATACTTGCAACAGTATTAAAATCAGAAAGTGGCGCAAAATTTGTCATTACTACTGGCAATCCAACGGCTAAATACTCATTAGCTTTTAATGGGTAAATTCCTTTATTGATTTCTAAATTATTATAAGGGATAATTCCGAGATCATAACTCGCTAATAAAGCAGGCACCTCTTTTGGTGTTATCGATTTTTTAAACTCCACATTGCTATATTTTGACAAGCAATCTTTGATAAGGTGATTAGACAAATAACCTGTAAATTCGAATTTCATTTCTGGCAGCGAACGAACAGCATGTTCCACTAAGTCAATGTCAAATCTATAATCTAAACAACCTACATATCCAATCTTCTTTTTCGATTTTTTGGTAGATGGTGTTGTTTTGCTAAAAGGGGCGAAAAGCTGAAAATCAACACCATTTTTAACCGAATGACATTGCTCGTTTATCTGTGCTTTTTCATTTTTTAAAAAGTCAGAACTCGCTATTATTCCGTCTACATTTTTACAGTATTCCTTTTCATCTTCAATAGTATTCCAGTGGTTTCTATTGATATCCATGCCATCGTAGCAATAATATACATTCAATGATTCTTGTAATTTCCCAATAGTTTCCAATCCATATGTTGGATTGTAAGCACCAATAATTATAGGTGCTTCTATTTGATTGCGTTTACAAATTTGCTGCAATTTTTTGCGGTACATTAAGGTGTTGATTCTAGATAGAAAACGATAAACCACTTTATTTTTGATGAAATTTATAGGTAATGTTGGAGGCATTACCAGATGCTTTAAAAAAGTACCTTTGTTTGATTCTATTGTAACAAGCCTTTTTTTAAGCCCTAACATTCTTAGTGCAAGTTGTTTTTTATCCGTTAGAAATAACTTTACTAGATCTTTTAATGTTCTCGGGTATTCGATAAACATCACATTGTTGTTTTTAGCCAACAACGAGAGTATTTGAACCGTAGATTTTGTGAATTCACCATCCCAAGTTGTAAATGAAATACAGATAATGTCTTTTCCTTTTATCATACGTTTAGTTGTTAATTTCTTTATACAATTCTTTGTACTGTTCTAAGATCTGAAGAGCCATGCGATTCCAAGTAAACGCAGTACTTCGCTCTAGACCCTGTCTCTTATACACATCTCCGAGCCCACGAGACAGGCAGAAATCTC
>OJIO01001349.1_pt1 | contig 11005 bp, 10 predicted proteins | sample 1595621 | NCBI WGS metagenome assembly OJIO01 (sample SAMN05416776, study PRJEB24817) | seawater metagenome | isolation source: Sea water | place: Canada:Atlantic | collected 2013-07
TCTACACTATCCTCTTCGTCGGCAGCGTCAGATGTGTATAAGAGACAGGAACCAGAATATGAAATGGTTGTAACTGATGATGGCAATACTTGGGTTAATTGTTGGTTAGAATGGAAAGCAACATTAGCTGATAATGGTAAAGAAATAACTATACCTGTACATCTAACATACAAATTTGTTGATGGCAAAATAGTAAGACAAGTTGGTTATTGGGATCCTACAGAAGTTGTTTTAAATCTACAACAGATTGAAGCAGAAAGTAATATGTCGGTTGATGAAAAAGCAATTAAATCATTAATAGATGCTTGTGTTAAAGCATGGAATGATAATGATAAAACTTTGATGGCTTCTATAATGACAAATGATTTTGTTAGAACAGAAAATGGAAATGTAATAGCTAAAAGTGCTGCTGAATATGGTACAAATTTAATGGATGTATTTCATGGTGCTTTTCCTGATTTTAAGGTCAAATTAGATGATTATAAAATAGTTGGAAATACAATTCATATAGATTGGACATGTACAGGAACCAACACTAAGCCTTTTCAAGGCAATGCTGCCACTAATAAAGCAATAACAACTCATGGCCATAGTATATGGACTGTTTCTAACGGTAAACTATCTAATGAGGACTCTTACTATGATAATCTTACGTTGTTTAACCAGTTAGGCTATTCAATGCCAACTCCAAAATAATTTAAAAATACAAGCAGATTTTTTGTGGAGAGAAATTGGCAATAGTTAAGAAGGTCTTTAAATTTTAAAAATCAATCAACCATTAGCTATTGCCATCTGCTTGTTATTCATCAACTTCAAAAAAGCATATCATGAAAAAAGCAGGTATTATTGGAGGTTCTGGCTTCATAGGAAGTTATATAACTAAACGATTTTTAGAAAATGGTTTTGAGGTAAAAGTCTCAGCAACCAATATTTCAAAAAAAGATAAGTATCAACATTTAATGAATTTTGATTATTCTGATCATTTATACATAAGTGAACTCAATGTTGAAGATAAATCACAGTTAAAAGAATTTGTAAAAGACTGTGATATTGTTGTACATGGAGGCACTCCGTTTCAACTAGATTTTAAAGATGCTAAAACCGAATTATTTGATCCAACAATAAAAGGGACAGAAAATTTTTTAGAGGTTATTAGTGAAACTCCAACAGTAGAAAAAGTTGTACTAATCGCATCAGTAGCAGCATGGAACACTAATTTTCCGTTACCAGCAGGAGGAAAATCTCCAAATGATAAGTTTAGTGAAAACGATGCGCCATTCATAAGCGAGGAAAGTCATCCGTATGCTCAAGCTAAGTTTATTGCCAACCAAACAGTAAACGATTATATAAAAAAGCATCCAAACCTTGATTTCGAAATTACAAGTGTTTCACCAGTAATGGTTATGGGAAAATCATTATCAAATAGAGAAGATTCAACCTCAACTGGATTGCAATTTCTATTTAAAAACAAAATTGCTCCCAACCCATTTATACAAATGTTTTATGATAATGATGTAGACTTTGCCATTGTAAATGTAAAAGATGTAGCTGAAGGTGTTTACAAAGCAGCTACAATACCTGGATTACACGGAAAAAACTATCTACTATCTGGTGAGAGTTATCCTGTTTCTGATGTGTCTTCAATGCTTAATAATTTACCTCCTAAGCATGCTGCAAAAGTTATTTATCAAAACAAATTAGCAGAACGCGAATTAGGATTACCATTTCAATCAGTAAAGAAAACATTAAATCAATTCTCAAGCTAATCTATAAATAAAGCATAACATATTGAGCCAGATTACAAACTCCTAAAAAGAGTACAAATTAGATACAATTTTATATTAAGAATAATTTATATGAACGCTATTAAACTAATTCTAACAATTGCCATTTTAACTTCAGTCAATTTAAATTGTTTAGGGCAAGAAGAAACATCAAATGAAAAATTAATACAAAAAATGAGCAAGTCGGCAATCTGGACACCAGAGCTTGATGCTGTTATAGCTTCACCAAAAAACCATAAAGTTATACTAGAAAATGATAAGGTACGTGTCTTAGAAATAACTCTTATGCCTAATGAAACCGAAAATTTACATCACCACAAGTGGTCAAGTGTTATATATATTCCTGAAGGCAATGATTTTGTTGATTATGATGGTGAAGGTAATATTTTGATAGACTCTCGAAAACTCACACATCCTTCTGTTTATCCTATTGTCATATATAATGATAATGATACACTACATCAAACTAAAAATGTAAGCAAAACAAAATCAATCAGATTAATTCGGGTTGAGATGAAACAATAAATTCAAAAAAATTAACAACCATTAAATCAAAACTAAAATGAAAAAATTAACATTACTATTAGTTATTGCCTTTATCAGTCTAAACTCTTATGCCCAAAAAAGCAACATCGACAAAGACATAAAAATGTATACTCAAGTTTGGGATGATATTGTAAACAAAGGTAAAACTGACCTAATCAATGAAACTCATTTTGACACAAACATTATCATGGTTACAAGCCCAGAAAATATTGTGGGTATTGATGCTTTTAAAGCTTATTATCAAAACTTTATTACTGGCTTTTCAGAAAGAACTTTTACAGTAAAAAACATCTTTGGACAAGGTAATCAACTTGTTAAACATTGGCACTTTACAGGTAAGCACACAGGCGCTTTTTTTGGAATTCCGGCAACTGGAAATACTGTAAATATAGAAGGTGTTACCATCGCAAAAATGAAAAATGGTAAGATTGCCCAAGAGCAGGACTTTTTAGATAATACTCTCATGATGCAACAATTAGGATTGGTTTCTAATCCAGAAAATGTTGGCATTATAAACTCTGCTTACAATAACTTTTCAAAAGGCGATGTTCCTGCAGTATTAGGTTTGATGGATACAAATATAATTTGGTATGAAGCTGAAAGCAACTCATTAGCTGATGGCAATCCATATAAAGGGCCAGATGCAGTTTTAAATGGTGTCTTTTTACGTCTTGGTGATAAATATGAATACTTTAAACTTAAAGACATAGAACTTCATGATATGAGCAACAATCAAGTTCTTGCCACCTTACGTTATGATGCAAAAATGAAAACAACTGGAGAAACTATAGATGTACAAGTAGCTCATTTATGGACACTTAAAAATGGTAAAATCATAGGCTTCCAGCAATATGCTGATACTAAAAAATTAGCAGATTCAGAGAAAATGTGATCAGCTCTTTTTAATAAAAAAACACTAATCAAAACAACCAAAAATGAATCTAAAACAATCACTATTTATTGCAATTACATTAAGTGTAATTAGCCTTATATCTTGGGAAATCTATTGGAGATCTCAAGGCAAAATCCCAGATTTAGACGACGACAAAAACCTTTGGGCTGTACAACGCGCTAAAGTAGATAATGCTTACGAAAATGATGCTGTACTATTAGGATCATCTCGTGTGCTTTTCGATTTTCAACTCGATGAATGGCAAGCAGAAACAGGTGTTAGACCAATACAGTTAGCAAGTGCTGGTGCTTCACCATTACCAATTTTTCATGATATTGTAAATAACACAAACTACAAAGGCACAATTCTAGTAGGTGTAACTCCTGGACTCTTTTTTTCTACAACCTATCCTGAAGCTAGCCCTTGGAAACGTGCTCAATCTAGAGTTGATTATTTTAAAGATAGAACATATGCTCAACGCCTAAATCATTGGCTGTCGTTACCTCTTCAAAAAAACTTTGTATTAGTTTCAACTAGCGAAGAAGGTTGGTCTGATGATATAGATTTAAAGTCACTACTAAACAATATCTCAATAAGTAATAGAACAGGCAAACCTCAATATCCTCCTTTTAATTCATTCGCATATATTGAAGAAGATAGAAATAATCCTATGAGTGAAAAAACAGCAACAGATACTGTTTTTGCAAATTCAATTAAAACAGTTTGGAAATTTCTCATTATGGGAAATCAAAATCCTCCAGAAAGAGAAGCAACAACTAATTTTTTCTTAGCAGATGCAAAAAAATTTATGGAGAGAGGTGGTAATCTTATTCTAGTAAGATGTCCGTCAAGTGGATGGATTAAAGGTGGTGAAGATAAATTTTTATCACGTGAAGAGTTTTGGGAACCTTTGGTAAACGCTTCAAAAGCAAAAGCATATTATTTTGAAGATTATGATCAATTTAAAAATTTAATATGTCCTGAAGATTCACATTTATCTGCCAAAGACGCGCGATTTTTTACTACAGAATTGGTAAGAATTATGAAAGCAGATGGCGCTTTGTCTAACTCTAAAACTAACTAATCATGTTATTCAACTCATTAAGCTTCATAGTGTTTTTGGTTATAGTTTTAGCACTTTATTATTCAAAACTATTTAATTGGACTGGAAAAAAGAGAATGCTTCTTTTTGCTAGTTATGTGTTTTACGGGTTATGGAATCCGCCTTTAGTAATATTACTTTGGATTTCAACAGGTGTCGATTGGATTACAGGAAAAAAATTATCTACTGAAGAAAATCAAAAGAAAAGAAAACTGTGGTTATTATTAAGTATGTGTGTTAATCTAGGATTTCTTGGTTTCTTTAAATATGGTAATTTCCTATTAGAGAATTTTACACACTTGATGAATTCTATTGGTGTTGAATACCAAGCACAACCCATGGACATAATTTTACCAATGGGAATATCGTTTTACACCTTCCAAACCATGTCATATACTATAGACATGTATTTAAAACGTACAGAACGTGCTAAAACATTTTTAGATTTTGCACTTTATGTTACTTTCTTCCCACAATTAGTTGCAGGACCAATTGTAAGAGCTGGAGATTTAATATCACAGTTTTATGAAGAAAAAAGAGCAACTATCAATCAATTTATTTGGGGAACGTTTTTACTAACTATTGGATTATTTCAAAAAGTAGTTTTAGCAGATACACTTTTATCTGATACTTCAGATGAAGTCTTTGGCGCAAAAGGAGTATTAAGCGGACTTGATGCTTGGACTGGTACACTAGCTTTTTCTGGACAAATATTTTTTGATTTTGCTGGATATTCAACTTGTGCTATTGGTATAGCTTTAATGCTTGGTATAATTTTACCTGATAACTTTAAGTATCCTTATGCAGCTATTGGCTTTTCAGACTTATGGAGACGTTGGCACATATCATTATCAACCTGGTTAAGAGATTATTTATACATCCCATTAGGAGGAAACAAGCATGGAATTTTAAGAATGTATGTTGCATTAATGGTCACTATGTTATTAGGAGGCTTATGGCATGGAGCTGCTTGGACTTTTGTAATTTGGGGAGCTTTACATGGAATTTATTTAGTTATAGAACGCTTGCTGAGAAACAAAATACACATAAAAATAAACGCTATAAATGGTATTTTTTTAGCACTACTCACCTACACGCTTGTCAACTTTACTTGGGTATTTTTTAGAGCTCGTGAATTCTCAACTGCTAAGAATATGATTACTTCTATGTTGTTTATGAATGGAGATGGAGAAAAGCTTTTACAGTCTTTTGATATTTTAAAAGTGTTTGTACTAATAACGCTTTTATTTATTTGTCATTGGGTAATGAGAAACACATCTATGGAAGAAGTGTCTAAAAAAACTTCACCTTGGCTGTTAGGTATAGCTTGGGCAGTCATGTTTTTCCTTATAGCAATTGCACAAGGTAGTGGTGAACAGTTTATTTATTTTCAGTTTTAATGGTTTGAAAAATGACTGTATCAGTAAATAACAACAAGATAAGTCCCATAGTGGCAAATCAGCGTATTAAGTTTTTAGACGTACTACGTGGTATTGCCATTCTATTCATATTTATGGCTAATATTTTGTCGTTTTCAGGTTTTTTTTCCTTTCCAGATGATGCACTAATAACTGGTTTAGTCTTCCCATTTGATGAAGTTTTAGATTTCATAATCTATACACTAGTTGATGGGAAGTTTTATTCCATTTTTTCACTCTTATTTGGCATTGGGTGTGCTATGCAATTCAATAAACTAGGTAATAATAAATCACACTTTGCATTTTTTTTCAGAAAGCGGATGTTCTGGCTTTTAATAATTGGATTAATTCATCTTTGTCTCTTTTGGTTAGGTGACATTTTAGTATTGTATGCACTACTAGGGTTTGTGCTAATTTGGTTTGTAAATTCCTCTAATAAAAACTTAATCAAATTTGGCATTATTCTTATTCTATTTCCTATAATAAATTGGTTATTTGTACATCTAACTAAACTCAATTATGCTGAGTTTTTCTTTAATCTTAATACATCTTATTATGAGTATTATGGATTGCCATTAGAAGAATTGGAAGGAAATAAATACGCAGATTTTCAACAATTTATTGCCAATGAAAGTCTTTCTGGTTTTTTTAAATATAATATTGGTAATACATTTATAAGAATTGGTGCCATAATAGAAGAAGGACGGATTTTTAAAGTATTGGGTATATTCTTAATTGGTCTTTGGGCAGGACGTAAAATTCTAAACGAAGATTTATTGAATAATGTCAAATTTCTAAAAAAAGTTGCGTTTTGGGGAATTATTATTGGACTCCCAATAAGCACTTTTAGAACTTACATTGAGTTTTTCGGAGGACGTGAAGATTTTTGGGGATTTCTTAAAACTGTTGCCTATGCTTTTGGGACTGCTCCGTTAGCTTTAGGAATTGCTGCGTTATTAGCTTTGTGGTACAGAAAGAGTCCTAATGGTCTTAATATTTTTACTCCTGTTGGTAAAATGGCATTATCTAATTATATTTTTCAAACATTTATAGCTGTGATAATTTTCTATGGAATTGGTTTTGGTTTTGCTGGAAAATTTGGATTTACTGTAATTATGGGAATTGCTATTCTAATTTTTATACTACAAATAATTATAAGCAAATTATGGTTACAACATTATAAATTTGGACCAATAGAATGGGTATGGAGACAGTTAACTTATGGAAAAAAAATAACAATATCTCAACCAAAATAAATGATAAAACTCTTCAGAAACATTCGTAAAAACCTTCTCACTGAAGGTAAAACCACAAAATATTTTAAATATGCCATAGGTGAAATTATATTGGTAGTGATTGGAATCTTAATTGCGTTGCAAATTAACACATGGAACAATAACAATGAGGAGAGAAACTTGGAAGTTAAAATCATGAAGGAAATGCGAAGCAATCTTAAACTTGATTTATATGAAATTCAAGAAGACATTGGTATTATGGACGACATCAATAAAGCTTGTGATTATGTAAGTACATATTTAAAAACAAATGAGCTACCTTCCGACTCCTTATATTACTACACGGCACTCTTACGTGTCACACCTCATTTTGACCCTAACAAAAGTGGTTATGGACTACTAGTGTCTAAAGGAATTGGTATTATAACTAACGATAGTTTACGAAATGATATTTCTGTACATTATGAAAGGCTTTACAATTATTACAAACGTTATGAAGAAGAACGCCTTAGGTTTCATGCTACTCATAGTGAACCAATATTGTTGAAGCATTTTAATATGAAATACCAAGAAAAGTATAAATATTATGCCAATTTTAAAATTTCAAATGAAGATTATCTAATCCTAAAAAATGATGACTCGTTTCTAAAATTAACTGATGCCATTAAATTTGAAAACTCTGGTGTTCGAAATCGAGCAAAACGAGTAGAAACAAATACACTAGCATTAATTGAAGCTTTAAACAATGAGCTAAACAATAATTAAACTCTTCAGATTCATTTAAATATCTAGCTAAGACTAGTATAAAACGTCAATCCGTTTTTGTAAATATCATAAAAGGCAAACTCTTTGGTTCCCCAAGGCGTTTCTTTTAGTGATGTATCTTTATGAAACACATCTTTAGTTTTATATTCTTCAAACAAGCTATCAATATGTTGAGTTACAATTCGAAGCATTGGTCTATCCACAGTTAACTCCCACTCTGCTTCGTCATGCCATTGTAAATGAATTTCTATATCATCACGTCGTATTCCAGCATATTTTGGGTCTTTATCATCATCAGCAAAAGCAATATCAAATCCCAATTTATTCACATAAAAGAATAATGCTGCCAACACATTTTTAACTGGTAAAACAGGATGAATTTGATGTAGATAACCTTTTTCCATTATTGCTTTACTGTACCCATAAAATGATTGACATTTGGATTTATTGGGTTTCCTGAGTTTCTTCTAAAAGAAGCAATTTGACCACAATGCCAAATAGCATCAGATATTGGACCATTCACATTATTCCAAAAGGGAATTTCACGCTCTCCAAATAATATTTTAAACTGTGAAATATCATCACTAACTCTCAATATATCTGCTGCAGTTTTAAGGTTAATGAGTGTTTGTTTTCTTTTATCATATAAATCCATTTCTGAATAATCATTCTTACCATTTTGCTGTTTTAAAGTGGAGTTTAAAATAACATACGATAAGTCTAAAATATGATCAACCGTTTCTCCTGTTGATCGTACATCATCACTAGGCATATAAGCCAAATCGCTACCTTTTAAATCTTCGGTTGCCCAATAGTAACGAAAGCCAAGTGCATCTACCATACGTGCTGTCATTGTGCCTGCTGTGTATGTTTCAGGATATTCTGGAAGTTCATAATACGGAAATTGTTCTTCTGTTAATTGAGCCGATGTATTTGTGAACGTAAATAGTGTAAGTATTAATAAAAACGGTCTCATCTTTTAATCTTTTAGTTCTTCTTTATTAGATATTGTACCTATTCCATACTTATCAAATAAGTATACTAAAGCTGTCATGGTAGCAGCACCTAACTCTAATTCTCTTTTGTTTACGGCATCAAAGGTATCGTTACTAGCATGATGATAATCAAAATAACGCTGCGAATCTGGTACTAAACCAGCTAAAACTGTAGTTCCATTCTTTAATGGTCCAATATCAGCTCCACCATGTCCTTTTTCAAAATAATGAATTAAGTATGGTTTAAATAAAGATTCCCATTGCATTACTTTATTAAATACTGCGTCATTACAATCAAAAGAAAACCCTCTTGGTGTAAATCCGCCAGAATCACTTTCTAAAGCAAATATGTGATTTTCGCCTTTTGCCTTTGCAACTTCTGCATATTTGTTTCCTCCTCGTAATCCATTTTCTTCATTCATAAATAACACAACTCTTATACTGCGCTTTGGTTTAATTCCGCTTTCTTTTAATAAGCGTAACACATCCATAGATTGTACTACTCCTGCTCCATCATCATGTGAACCATCGCCTAAATCCCAAGAATCTAAATGTCCTCCAACGACTATATATTCATTAGGAAATTCACTTCCTGTAATCTCGCCAATTACATTGTACGATTGTACATCTTTAAGTTGTTGGCAATTCTGACTAAAAAAGACATTTATTTTTTTGTCTAAAGCTAACATTCCGCTTAATAGCTCTGCATGATTTGTACTTATTGCTGCTGATGGTATGCGTTGTGAGTTTGGTAAATCGCCATAGCTCATACTTCCTGTATGAGGAAAATCGTCCATACGTAAATTCATTGAACGTACAATAACACCAACTGCTCCATATTTACCAGCTTCCATTGCTCCTGCATAACGTTGGTCTACACATCCACCATAAGCTTCGAAAGTGTTTATTAAATCGGCTTGCATTGGTCTGTTATAAAAAACGATTTTTCCTTTAATATTAGCCTCGCCTAGTGTGGCTAATTCTGCTAAGCTTTTTACTTCTATAACATGTGCTTTCACTCCTCCATTTGGTGTAGCAATTGAGCCTCCTAAAGCACAAATATTTATTGGTGTTGTTACTCCTGGAGAGGTTTCTATATAAGCAAACTCTGGTGCTCCTCTAACCCATTTTGGCACCATAACTGGTTGAAGCCATACTTTGTCTAATCCTAATTTTTCTAATTCTTCTTTGGTATATTCTACAGCGCGTTCTGCGCCTAGAGAGCCAGAAAGTCTTGATCCAATTTGAGTAGATAAATGGTCAAGCCATTCATAACTTTTCCCGTTGGTTAATGAGTTGCTGTATATTTTTTTAATGTTATCTGCATCTGTTTGTGCTGATAGATTTAATGAAATTAAAATGCTAAATAAAAAGATTAGTTGCTTCATTTGATGATTATAAAATTTAAAAAAATAAATATACTACTAATAAAATACTCCAACTCTAAAAGAAAACTTAAAAATGGAGATTATTAACAGCTATTCTTCACTTTGTAACTGTTGTTTGTATAACTCTAAATTTGCTTTAATATCGTCATCCAACTCAGGTTCTTGAATATCTGTATAAGTTTTAAGCGTATCGTACATTGTTTTTGCAACAATATAGCGTGCTGTTTCTTTATCGTCTGCTGGAATTGCATACCAAGGCGCGTAATTTGTAGATGATCTGTTAAGTAAATCTTCATAACATTCTTGATATTTTTCCCATAGTTTACGTTCTTTTAAATCGCCAGGTGAAAACTTCCAGTTTTTTTCTTGTTTTTCTAAACGACGCAGTAATCTATTTTTTTGTTCTTTTTTGGATAGATTTAAAAAAAATTTAAAGATAATTGTTCCATTATCTACTACATGTTTTTCAAAATTATTTATCTCTTTAAAACGCCTGTCCCAAAAAGCATCATTAACATCGTCTACACTATTAACTGTAGGAATATTTTCTCCTAATATATAACCAGGATGCACACGAGTAACTAATACATTTTCGTAGTGTGTACGATTAAAAATACCAAATTTACCACGAGAAGGAAGTGCTATATAATGTCGCCATAAATAATCGTGATTTAACTCCAGTTCAGTAGGCACTTTAAAGCTATGCACAACAATACCTCGAGTATTAAAATCTTTAAATACTTCACGAATTAAGCTGTCTTTTCCTGCTGTATCCATGCCTTGCAAACAGACTAATACAGCATATTTTCCGTGAGCATACATGGTGTCTTGAAGCTGTCTCTTATACACATCTCCGAGCCCACGAGACAGGCAGAAATCT
>OJIO01001355.1_pt1 | contig 10971 bp, 10 predicted proteins | sample 1595621 | NCBI WGS metagenome assembly OJIO01 (sample SAMN05416776, study PRJEB24817) | seawater metagenome | isolation source: Sea water | place: Canada:Atlantic | collected 2013-07
CACTATCCTCTTCGTCGGCAGCGTCAGATGTGTATAAGAGACAGATTCCGCAAGGATTGCAGATGCTTTATAAGCAAATAGTACTTTTAAACTTTATGAGATTCAATAATAAATAAAGTTTAACAACTAATTATTTATCTTTTATATGATCTAAATCATACCCAACAATAATTCTCATCAGATTAAGAACGAGCAAGAACTTAGATATTTGGGTATCAAACCAAATAATATAAATCTTAAACTAAAGCTCTTCTCAATGAATTCCATAATTCGAATACTGATTCCTTTTGACTTTGGCCAAGTAGCTCAAAGTGCCTTAAAATTTACATTAAACTTTTGTGCTGACAATGATCGCACTGAAATTCTACTGTGTTATGTAGCGAACTCAAATAATTATGAAGCCAAGCGCGAAGAAATGGACGCTTTTATATCAAATGGATCTTTTCCGGGATATGTGGCAGTATATGGCTCAGTAATTCAAGGAGAGTTTGTTGACACTTTGTTGAAAGAACAAATAGAGTTCCAAGCTAACATGATGATTATGGGAACAAAAGGAGCTAAGGATACTTCAGGAAAAGCTTTAAGTAATTCGAGCATAATGACACTCGAAGCTCATTGTCCTGTCCTCGTCATTCCAGTGAATTATGAAGATTTCAAAATTGAAAAAATAACACTTGCTATAGGAAGCAACAAAATAGATGATCCTTCGGTATTGAGTACTTTGTTAGTTATTGCAAGACAGTATGATGCGAAAATTCACGTTCTCACCGTATATGAAGAAGATGATGAATCCTTCTATCTAGAATCACAAAATGAAGCGATCTTAAAATACTATTTTGAAAAATACTATTCACACAATTCTTCAACACGAAGTAGCAAAATCGCTGAAAGTATCATGGAATACGATAAAGCACATGGTGTAGATATGTTGGCAATTATCCCTCGAAATCATGCAAAACGATCTGCACCGTCTGAAGGCAGTTTGACTAAGTTTTTGACTTTAAAAACGGACATTCCTTTACTTACAATGAATAAATAGATTAATAAAACTTGAAAACAAGACTCGAAATGAATAAAATGGATACGGATAGAAATCTGGATAAATATGGATTAATAGATGTCAAACCACAGTGGAATATATCACCTCAAAAGCTTCAGCAAAAAACGATTGACGAAGGAATGGGCAAGGAAACAGCTAATGGAACTTTGGCTGTAAATACTGGTAAATTTACTGGTAGATCTCCAAAAGACAGATTTATCGTCAAAGATGATTATACTAAAGATGCAGTATGGTGGGGCAATATCAATAAACCAATAGATCCTAGTCACTTTGATGTATTGTATAATAATGTATCCTCATACATCTCGGGCAAAGAAGTATATGTCAGAGATTCTTATGTTTGTGCCGACCCCGAATACAGACTAAATGTGAGAACTATTACAGAATATCCATGGTCTAGCATGTTTGTTTCTAATATGTTTTTAAGGTGCAGTGAAGAGGAACTAGAGCATTTCCAAGAAGACTGGTTAGTGCTATGTGTGCCTAGTTATGTATGCCCAGACCCAGAAAATAACGGTCTCAGACAAGGCAATTTTTCCATTATCAATTTCACTAAAAAGATAGCTTTAGTAGGTGGTTCTGCATATACTGGAGAAATCAAGAAAGGAATATTTTCTGCATTAAATATGATTCTACCAACAGAAAGAAATGTATTGCCGATGCATTGTTCTGCCAATGTTGGTGCTAAAGGTGACACAGCTGTTTTCTTTGGGCTTTCCGGAACTGGAAAAACCACCTTATCAGCGGATCCTGAAAGAAAACTCATAGGCGATGATGAGCATGGCTGGACAGCTGAAAATACAATATTCAACTTCGAAGGTGGCTGTTATGCCAAGGCAATAGATTTATCAGAAGAAAAAGAGCCAGATATATTCAGAGCTATAAAACCAGGTGCATTACTAGAGAATGTAGTATTTAAAGAAGGTACTAAAGATATTGATTTCGCAGATGATAGCATTACACAAAATACGAGAGTAAGTTATCCAATACATCATATAGATAATATCCAGAAACCTAGTTATGCAGGGAACCCTACAAATATATTCTTCCTGACTTGTGATGCTTTTGGAGTACTGCCTCCGATATCGAAGCTAACTCCTGGACAAGCAGCTTATCACTTTATTTCAGGATACACAGCTAAAGTAGCTGGAACAGAAGAAGGAATCAGCGAGCCAGTTCCATCATTCTCTGCTTGTTTTGGGGCACCATTTATGCCTCTGCACCCTACCGTTTATGCAGAAATGCTTAGCAAAAAAATGAAAGATACGGGTACTAATATCTGGCTGATAAATACAGGTTGGAGCGGTGGACCATATGGCGTAGGATCTCGCATAAAATTGAAATACACTAGAAGAATGATAACCGCTGCCATGAATGGAGAACTCGACAATGTGGAATATTCTCAACATCCGATACTTGGACTTTTCATGCCTAAATATTGCCCTGAAGTACCTATTGAATTACTAGACCCTATCAATACTTGGTTGCAAAAAGGAGAATACATTAAAAAATCGATTCGATTAGCGCATTCATTCCACCTCAACTTCGAAAAATTTGAAGATCAGGCCTCGAAAGCAATCAAAGAAGGAGGGCCTCTCATCGAAGAACATCATTCAATGGAATACGATGTATGAAGATCATCAAATTGGTCTTAAGTAGTAAATTCAAATAGAAATAGAAATCAGGAATCAATGAGCACCCATATAGAGGCAAAAAAAGGAGATATTGCAGAGATCGTTTTACTACCTGGAGATCCAATGAGAGCCAAATGGATTGCTGAAAACTTCTTAGATAATCCAATCCTTTATAATGATGTAAGGGGGATGTATGGATATACAGGTGGCTATAATGGTCATCGTATATCCGTACAAGGTACAGGAATGGGAGTGCCATCCACATTGATATATTGTCATGAATTGATCAATGATTATGGAGCAAAAAAACTGATCCGAGTAGGTTCGGCAGGCTCCTACCAAGCCCATGTAAATCTGAGAGATATAGTCATAGCCATGGCCGCCTCATCAACCAATGGAATCAATAATACTCGATTTATAAATTCTGATTTCAGTCCAACAGCTGATTTTAATCTTTTTAGAAAGGCAATATTATATGCACAAGAGCAAAACATACAGATCAAGGCAGGCAATATATTGACCACAGACGAATTCTACGAAGACAACTTTGATGATTATAAACATTGGGCTGCATATGGCGTGCTTGCAGTAGAAATGGAAGCTGCAGGCTTATATACTATCGCTTCCAAATTTGGAGTTCAAGCACTTACTGTATTAACGATAAGTGATTCTTTGGTTACCGGAGAAAAACTGTCTTCAGATGAAAGGGAGTCTTCTTTTGAAACTATGATAGACTTGGCTCTTAACGTATCTATAAAATAGTATACCTTAGCAGTTTATGATTGGAATCAACCAGTCTTATGATTTAAATCATTCTTAGCAAAATAAGGAATAGTTTTCTTTGTAGAGATAAAATTTAGAGCTATGAGATACTATTTATCTTTCCTTTTCACACTTAGCATTGTACTAATTTCTTGTGAAGAAAAAGAGTCGGGAATAAAGCCTGTATATCGAGATATCACAGAAGCTGTATATAGCACAGTAACAGTCAAACCAAACGAAATATACACTGTATTTTCTTCTGTAAACGGGATCTTAGAAACTAGCAATCTAGAAGAAGGAAAGATTGTCAAGAAGGGCGAAATCTTGGTAAAAATAAAAAACCAACAGAGTAAGATCAACAGTAGCAATGCCAAATTAAACTATGAGATAGTAAAACAAAATTACGAAGGTGATGCTACTATTCTCCAGGAGATAAGAGAGAAAATAAATTCCGCTGAGATCAAGCTCGGTGTTGATTCGCTCAACTTTGTCCGTCAAGAAAGGCTTTGGGGTCAAAATATAGGTTCTCTCCAATCATTTGAATCGATGAAATTGAAGTACGAAGTAACAGCAAACGAAGTAAAGTCTCTCAACAATCAATACAGACGTACACAAAACGAACTTCAAAAAAAAGTACAACAAGCTAAAAACAGCTATCAAATCAGCAATATAAATCAAGAGGATTTTACTGTTAAAAGTAAGTTAGCCGGCACCATATATCAGGTGTTTAAAGAAAAAGGAGAATCAATAAATACTCAATCCCCTATAGCTATTGTAGGGAGTTCAGATTCATTTTTATTATATCTTATGATAGATGAAGTGGACATCACTAAAGTATATGAAGGGCAACTAATCGAAATCGTTCTAGACGCCTATTCTGATCAAACATTCAAAGCAAGATTAGCGCAAATAAATCCTACCAAAGATGAAATCACTCATACATTCACAGTAGAGGCACAATTTGTAGAATCTCCTTCTCGATTATTTAATGGACTAAGTGGTGAAGCCAATATTATCATCTCTACAAAACAAAACATACTTACTCTTCCCTCTCAATATATTAATGAAGATAAAAAAGTGAATACTGACAATGGCTTAGTCTCTGTCGAAATTGGAATGAAAAACCTTAAGTACACTGAAATAATAAGTGGTATAGATACTTCATCAATCATCTATCAACTAGAGCCATAATGAACTATTCCATATTATTGTACATCGCGCGGACTCATATCTTCACAAGGGCCAAACAATCAGCCATAGCAGGCCTCGGAGTTACATTTGGAATAGCAACTTTCATCATATTGGTTTCATTTATGACAGGTTTGAATGGTCTATTAGACGGATTGATCCTAGATAGAACTCCACATATTCACTTGTTCAATGAAATAGTCCCCTCTGAACGTCAACCAATAGATCTCAGTACTGATGAGGATAATTGGAATATTATTAGATCAGTAAAGCCAAAACAAAAACAAAGTCGAATTCATAATGCATTACCGATACTCAAGATCCTGGAGCAAGACGAAACAGTTTTAGGAGCTACTGCACAAGTAGCTACTCAAGCATTCTATACGGCAGGCTCCATCAATCTAAACGGAATGGTGAGTGGTGTAAATATATTAGAAGAATCAAGGCTTTTCAATATTGGTAATTACATCATTGAAGGAAATATTTATGATCTTCATAATAATGATAATGCCATAATAGTTGGTGCCGGAGTTTCTAAAAAAATGAGTCTTGAATTAGGCGATAAGATCCAACTTGTAAGTCCAAAAGGTAACAGGGTCATACTCAAAGTAGTAGGTATCTACCAAAGTGGACTTGCAGAAATTGACAATATACAAAGCTATGTAAACCTCAAAACGGCTCAACGAATCATGGGTGAAGGGAATAACTATATCACTGATATTAATCTCAAACTACACGATATAAATAAGGCATTTGCTATGTCCAAGGACCTCGAGCGCATGTACAACATCACAGCGATTGATATAGGTACAGCCAATGCTCAATTTGATACAGGAACAGCAATTAGGAACATCATTACATATGCAGTTTCCATCACTTTATTGATAGTGGCTGGTTTTGGTATTTATAATATTTTGAACATGTTCATATACGAGAAAATGAACGATATAGCAATACTGAAGGCTACTGGCTTTTCTGGAAATGATGTAATGTTTATATTCGTGAGTCAAGCATTGATTATAGGTCTGATAGGCGGTGGGCTAGGTTTACTCGTAGGATATCTGCTTTCAGTATTAATAGATAACCTTCCCTTCGTTACAGATGCGTTACCAACTATTAAAACCTATCCAGTAAATTTCAGTCCAACCTATTATATAATAGGGATTGTTTTTGCCATGGTTTCAACTTTTCTTGCTGGATTTTTACCCGCAAAAAAAGCCAAAAATATAGATCCTGTAGAAATATTAAGAGGTCAATAGATATGGAGAGAACATCAGTAATTAGAGCAGATAAAATAAACAAAATATTCACCGATCCTGTGGATTATCATGTATTGAAAGATATTAGTTTTGATGTAAAAAGAGGTGAATTTGTCTCTATCATGGGTAAATCAGGATGCGGAAAATCTACTTTACTTTATATTCTATCAACCATGGATACTGACTACTCTGGTCAATTATTCCTAAACGATCAATTGATCACTGGCAATGACAATGTACAGTTAGCACACTTAAGGAACCAAAGCATCGGTTTCGTGTTTCAGTTTCACTATTTACTTCCAGAATTCTCAGTTCTAGAGAATGTAATGCTGCCTGCCAAAAAGCTATCTGCAAAATCCTCTCAGGAGATAGAGCATGATGCCATTGAGACTTTGAGAATGTTGAATATTGATCATATCGCGAAAAATAAATGCTATAGAATATCAGGCGGAGAGAAACAAAGAGTTGCTATAGCGAGAGCACTTATAAATAAACCGAGTATCATCATGGGTGATGAGCCAACAGGAAATCTTGATAGTAAAAATGCGCATAACGTTTTGGACATTTTCAAAGAATTGGCATCTGAGAAGGGTCTTACACTACTTGTTGTAACTCACGATAAAGATTTCGCTGATAGGACAGACAGAATTATTACAATGGGTGATGGTAAGATCTTGGATGAAGGATTTTAGGGTACATGAAATTAGAATTTATGAAAATAGAGATAAAATCACATGACAAATCATAATGTAACCCTTGTTATCGTTTTTACTCTTTACGCATCTATATTTGTATCAATTAATAATTATTGCCAATGAATGTATTCAGTAGTATCTGGAATTATAAATGTCCTAAATGTAGAAAAGGTGATCTTTTTGTTAAGCCTTTTAAAATTAGTGACCCACTCAATATGAATGAAAAATGTTCTCATTGCGAACAAAGATTTGAACCAGAACCAGGTTATTTTTTTGGAGCTATGTTCATCTCATATGGTTGGACCGTATGGACGATCTTAGCCATTGTTGGTTTTTGCATGCTTGTCTTGTACTGGACCGTAGAAAGTTCATTTATATTGGTGATTTTCATCTCTGCCCTATCCTATTTCTTTATAATGAGAATTTCAAGATCTATGTATATACATTTGGACATGAGGTATGATAGGGAGCTAGCATCAAAAGAATAAAAGTTTTATCCCTCTCATATAAAAGTGTCCAAAAAATAAAAGGATAATATTGTAAATTGGGTTATATATAGTAATTAATATGCCCTTATATTTTTAATAAACTTATTAACAATAAATGGATTTCAGACCTTTTGATATCAAATGTTATAATAAATTACATCAGAGATTCGAATTCTTATTTGAGCCAGAACTGATTAATGAAATGTGTAAATATGGTAACTTAAGAGTATATAAACCTGATGATGAGATAATTGATATAGGAATGGTTATTTCCCATATGCCGTTGGTTATTTCAGGATCCATCAAGGTCATGACAGAAGATAAGGACGGTGATGAACTTCTACTGTATTATTTAGAGCTTGGTGATACTTGTGCTGTAACACTTAATTGTTGTACTAAAAAAGCAAAATCTACAATAAGAGCTATTACAGAAACAGATGCCGAATTACTTTTTGTCCCAGTCGAGAAGATGGAGGAGTGGATGATAAAGTATAAATCATGGAGAAATTACGTTTTGGATAGTTATAATGTTCGACTGAATGAAATGGTATCGGCAATTGATAATATTGTCTTCAATAGTATGGAAGAGCGTTTAACAAAATACATTAATGACAAAGCATGGATTGCAAAGAGTGCTACTCTGCATTTAACGCATCAAGACATTGCAAATGATCTTCATTCATCTAGAGTAGTAGTCTCTCGGCTTATGAAAAAACTTGAAAAAAGTGGTGTTATCAGGCAGCACAGAAATAAAGTTGTTGTGCTTGCTTTCGAAAATGTAAAGTGACTATTTATTTGAATACGATATATAGATCAATCAGGATGTCAAAACAAAGATGTTCTAATTCTTATCATAAATTTTTCAAAACATATGGACCTAATATTAGGATATTTTGGAGCATTAATAGTTGGTATTACGCTAGGTTTACTTGGTGGTGGTGGATCTATCTTGACTGTGCCAATTTTGGTTTACCTACTAGCACTAAATCCTGTTACCGCTACAGCATATTCTCTATTTGTGGTGGGAACAACATCCTTGGTTGGCAGTTTTCGGAACCTCTCGAAAGGAATGGTAGATGTAAAAGTTGCTGTCGTATTTGCGATACCTGCATTTATTGCGGTTTACCTTACTCGTCGATATTTGGTGCCAGCTATTCCTGAAGTAATATTAACATTAGACAATTTTATATTGACCAAAGATCTTGCGATCATGTTATTCTTTGCTATTATCATGCTTCTCGCATCGATTTCTATGATCAGAGGCAGAAAATCAGACAAGCAAGAAAAAAAGACATTGACACTAAACATCCCTTTGATTATTCTAGAAGGCACAGTGGTAGGTATCCTTACTGGAATCGTCGGAGCAGGAGGTGGCTTCCTAATCATACCCGCTCTCGTCTTATTTGCAAATCTACCAATGAAACGCGCCGTTGCCACATCACTAGCTATTATAGCTGCCAAATCCCTCATTGGATTCATCGGAGATGTGCAGAATTTGGAAATCGATTGGACATTTTTATTAACCTTTACAGGCATATCTATTATAGGAATATTCATTGGAATCTACCTCAATAAATTTATAAATGAAAAACCACTCAAAAAGGCTTTTGGCTGGTTTGTATTATTAATGGGACTTTATATTATAGTTAAAGAAATGTTCCTTTAACCTACTTCAATCTATAGTGTAACAAAGGTTACTTTGGTTATGATATAAGTGCCTTAAATTTGAAAAATAAAACACAATACAACATATCATGAAAATAGAACAAATATATACAGGATGTTTAGCCCAGGGTGCTTACTATATCGAAAGTAATGGTGAAGTCGCTATAATTGATCCGCTTAGGGAAGTTCAATCCTACATAGATAGAGCTACAAAAGCTAATGCTAAAATTAAATATATATTCGAAACTCATTTTCATGCAGACTTTGTAAGTGGACACGTTACTCTAGCCGAGAAGACTGGAGCGGACATCATTTATGGTCCAAATGCGAGTACTAGTTTCAAATCCACTATTGCTACAGATGGTCAAATATTCAAGTTGGGAAATATCACGATTACCGCACTTCATACTCCAGGGCATACTATGGAAAGTACAACTTACCTATTGAAAGATGAAAATGGTGTAGATCATGCAATTTTCTCTGGTGACACCTTATTCTTGGGAGATGTGGGCAGACCAGATCTTGCTCAAAAAATGGGTTCACTTACTTTGGAAGACTTAGCTGGATTTCTATTCGATAGTTTAAGGACTAAGATAATGCCTCTTGCGGATGATGTAATCGTATATCCAGCACATGGTGCAGGTTCTGCCTGCGGAAAGAATATGATGAAAGAAACAGTTGATACCTTAGGCAATCAAAAAAGCATGAATTATGCGCTGAGAGCTGATATGACTAAAGAGGAGTTCATCAAAGAAGTAACAGACGGGCTGCTGCCTCCACCAGCCTACTTCCCTTTAAATGTAAAATTGAATAAAGAAGGCTATCAATCCATAGACAAGGTTTTGGCCAAAGGACAACATGCCCTCAGTCCTAGAGAATTCGAAGCAGCAGCTAATGAAACTGGTGCTGTCGTTTTAGATGTACGTCATGAAACAGAATTCGTAAAGGCTCACGTACCTAGATCTATTTTCATAGGCTTAGACGGCGACTTTGCTCCTTGGGTAGGAGGCCTCATCAAGGATATCAACCAAGAGATACTTTTGGTCGTATCAAAGGATAGATTGAAAGAAGCGATAACAAGGTTAGCAAGAGTTGGTTTTGATAATGTGATCGGCTATCTAGATGGAAACATAGATGCTTGGATCGCAAAAGGAAAAAACACGGACAGCATCAAATCTATTTCTGTATCTAAATTTAAATCAATTATTGATAAGAACCCTGAAAGTAATATAATAGACGTTAGAAAAAAATCGGAATATCTATCTGAGCATGTAAAGTTAGCTGAGAACTTCCCATTATCTGAAATCAATAATCACTTAGCTCAACTTCCGCAGGATGGAGATTTTTTCATACACTGTGCAGGTGGATATAGATCAGTAATAGCTAGTTCTATCCTAAAATCTAGAGGTATTCATAACATGGTAGATGTTGCTAGAGGATTCGATTCAATTAAAAAAGTGGATATCAAAACTTCTGATTTTGTTTGCCCTACATCACTCAAATAATCTACTAATTAGAGATTGCAATGATAATTTCAAATTTCGAGCGTTTTCTTTTAATTACACGTTAATTCTAATTTCATTGCACAATGAATGTAGATCACTGGCAAAATATATACACCTCCAAAAATGACGATCAAGTCAGTTGGACGGAACCCTATCCGCGCATAGCTATTGATTACATTACCTCTTTAGATCTCCCTTTAACAGCTAATATTATTGATGTTGGTGGTGGCACTGGAAAGTTTGTTGATGCCTTACTCGATTTAGGTTATGTAAATATAACTGTTCTTGACATCTCTGAAGCTGCGTTAGCAAAATCAAAAGCTAGATTAGGAGACAGAGCTGCAAAGGTCACTTGGATAATTGCTGACATTACAACGTTCTCCACTGATAATACTTATGACTTTTGGTATGATCGTGCAGTTTTCCATTTCCTGACCAAAGAAGATGATATTTTATCTTATGTTAACAGAGTAAATAAATATGTAACTGAAGCAGGTAATTTCCTACTAGGTACTTTTTCAAAAAATGGCCCATTAAAATGTAGCGGTCTTGTAATTAGTCAATACTCCGCTGAAGAGTTACAAGAAACATTTAGTCCTACATTCGAACTGACCCAGAGTTTCAAACATATCCATACTACCCCATTCGATACTACCCAAGAGTTTCAATCTGTCTCTTATACACATCTCCGAGCCCACGAGACAGGCAGAAATCT
>OJIO01001360.1_pt1 | contig 10943 bp, 8 predicted proteins | sample 1595621 | NCBI WGS metagenome assembly OJIO01 (sample SAMN05416776, study PRJEB24817) | seawater metagenome | isolation source: Sea water | place: Canada:Atlantic | collected 2013-07
AGCGTCAGATGTGTATAAGAGACAGGATTATAAAAATAAAGTTAGACCTTATTAGATGGCAGTTAAATGATTAAATTATCTCCTATTGCAAAATATACTCAAGATTTGACGCGCGATGACTTTCATTTTGACGCGGCTCAAGAAAATGCAGTTAAAAACTTGCAACGCCTTTATGACGATTTAATCAGTCAGCCTTTACCGGTTACGGGCTTTAAAAAAGTTTTGAATAGTTGGAAGCGTGTAGTAGCAAAGCCGGAAATTAAAATTGTAAAAGGTATTTATTTTTGGGGTGGGGTTGGTCGTGGAAAAACTTATCTCGTTGATACATTTTATGATTGCCTACCTTTTAATAATAAAATGAGGGTACATTTTCATCGTTTTATGCACCGAGTTCATGAAGAGTTAAAAACATTACATGGGCAGTCGGATCCATTAAAAGTTATTGCTAAACGTTTTGCTGATGAAACATGCATTATATGTTTTGATGAGTTTTTTGTATCAGACATTACCGACGCGATGATATTAGGAACGTTATTTGAAGAATTGTTTGCTCATAACGTTACGTTAGTTGCCACGTCGAATATTATCCCTGATGAATTGTATCGTAATGGTTTGCAGCGCGAACGTTTCCTGCCTGCAATAAAGTTGATAAATGAATGTTGTGATGTGATTAACGTTGATAGCGGCGTTGACTACCGACTTCGTACGTTAGAGCAAGCTGAATTATTTCATTTCCCATTAGATAAAAAAGCGGATGAAAACTTAAACCATTACTTCCAGCAACTAGCTACAGAGACTGGTCAAATGGGTAAAGTTATTACCATTAATAACCGGTCTTTGGCTACGGTACAAGAGTCAGACGGAGTTGTTCATTTTGAATTTTCGACTTTGTGTGAGTCAGCACGTAGTCAAGGTGATTATATGGAACTAAGTCGCTTATACCACACGGTATTATTAGCTAATGTAACACAAATGGGTGTAGACAATGATGACAGTACACGCCGGTTTATTGCTTTAGTTGATGAGTTTTATGAGCGCCATGTTAAATTAATTATATCGGCAGAAGTTGCGTTAGAGGAATTGTATGTAGATGGTCGTTTAACTTTTGAGTTCAAACGATGTTTAAGCCGTTTACAAGAAATGCAATCATACAGCTATTTAGCAAGTGAGCACTTACCTTAATAGTTTAATTTTCAAGAATAATACTCATTAGCTTTCACTCGTTAATTCAGTAACATATAAAAATCAATCTAGAATGAAATGGAATTCAAAAAAATGATTAAGAATAAATTGATTCAACTTGGCACCGCATTAGTTGCTAGTGTTGCGATAAGCGTCTCGGCGCAGGTTAATGATAACCCGTTTAGACACTCACTTGAGATCACACAAAAGTATTTGCCAAAAGCACTTAAATCTATGTGGCAGAGCGAACATTTAGTTTGGCGGGCACAGTTGTTTAACTCTGCCTGTAATGAACAAGCGTTAGGCGTGTCCAGTGTCATTAACGCTAGCTTTGGATTATTCAATCAATATATTATTGATCAAGCAATAATGAACAAAGAACTCGCAAACGATGATGAACAGCTAATATTACAAGATAGTAATAAATTATATTATCTACTCTTTAGTCAAATTTATACTTCGGCATATAAAAAGCGTTTACAAATAATTAAACAATATTACCCAGATATCAGTGAGGAACTATGTCTACACGCACTGACATTAGCTGAAAAATATCCTACTGATGATCAACCAATATTACCTTGGCAATCAACGGAAAAGGCAGAAAAAAATACTTGGCGAGCCGATTTATTTTCAATGCGTGTAGTTTACAAGCATTTTATTAAGGCTTTTTATGACCGACAAAAATCATTTGCTGAAATTATTGATGCTGAGTTATACGCCATAATTACAGAAGATAAAAAAGCAACATTAGCACTATCTGACATTAGTTATAGTCACCAATACTCCGCTTTATTAATGAATAATATCAATAAAGCTTATCAAAAAAGAACGGGTAAAAACTTAACGGATAAAAATTATCAGCCAATATATGCTCAAACGGCAAGTATGGTCGCCACTCAAGCTTATAGACTTGGAACGTTTTCTGCCCTCATGCAAATTAAAGAGCTTTACCCTGAAATATTCCCCAAAATTGAGGCTCATATGACCGATTATATTAAATTACAGCTAAGTGCATTAGCGCAAGATAAAAACCGGTTAAACGCAGCATTCAATAATCATTAACTAATTATTCATATTTTTACAAATAAGAGTGAAAAGATTAAAAAATAGGCGTGATCTTTTCAACGTTGTTCTGTATAATCCTGCCTCCCTACGTTACAAAGCTTGTTCTTTTTCCAGAGGACTGGCAACGGACTCGATGCTCGAAGGGGCAATAGCGTAGTCTTTTAACGGATAACTTGAGGTTTTCTTAAGTTATTATTTAAGTAACATTTATATAATTGGGTTTTTTAATGAAAACTTTTGTAGCTAAACCAGAAAGCGTACAACGCGAATGGTTCTTAGTGGACGCCGAAGATAAAACTTTAGGTCGTATCGCTACTGAAATTGCAAGCCGTTTACGTGGTAAGCATAAAGCAGAATATACTCCTCATGTCGATACTGGCGATTACATCGTTGTTATCAATGCTGAGAAAGTAAAAGTAACAGGTAACAAAGCGAAAGGTAAAATTTACTACTCGCATACAGAATTTGTTGGTGGTCTTAAGCAAATTAGTTTTGAAAAGCTAATCGAAAAAGCTCCAGAGCGCGTTATTGAATTCGCAGTTAAGGGTATGTTACCTAAAGGTCCTTTAGGTCGTGAAATGTTCCGTAAGCTTAAAGTTTACGCGGGTACTGAACATAAACATACAGCACAACAACCACAACTTTTGGAGCTTTAAGCAATGGCTGATAATCAATATTACGGTACTGGTCGTCGCAAGAGCTCAACGGCTCGTGTGTTCATGAAAGCTGGTAACGGTGCAATCACAATTAACAAGCGTGACATTTCTGTATACTTTGGTCGTGAAACGGCTCGTATGGTTGTTCGTCAACCATTAGAATTAGTTGAAATGTTAGAAAAGTTTGACTTTAACATCACTGTAACTGGTGGTGGTATTTCTGGTCAAGCTGGCGCAATTCGTCACGGCATTACTCGTGCATTAATGGAGTTCGATGAAACTTTACGTAGCGGTTTACGTAATGCTGGTTTCGTTACTCGTGATGCTCGTAAAGTTGAACGTAAGAAAGTTGGTTTACACAAGGCTCGTAAAAAGCCACAATTTTCAAAACGTTAATATTTACGTTATGTATTTCAAAAACCGGCTTTTGCCGGTTTTTTTATGTTCAAATTTTAATAAATAGCTAACTTTATACCACCTGTATTTTTAACTATTATGTTTTATGCCAGTCATTAACGAGCGAACATACTTATTGCTCACTTCTGAATAATTAACCATGTAAATTGCCTTGCTGTGCTGTATCAAAAAATATTGCTATAGATCAATTCCGCGGTCTGAGCTTAAATCCACCTTTTAGATTAAAATCTAAACCCCAATCTTAATCAGATTGAAATGATTCTTTACACCAAAGAATATGCAATTATTCATACATCATAGTTTAAGAGAGGGCTAGCTGTTTATAGGCTGAGGGGGGGGAAGTTGTATAGCGTTGAAGTTAGATTTAGTTTTTACAACAAATTTTTGATTGTTAAATCTATAAAGCCATCTTTTGTCTCGTTCAATTAATTACAAATTTATTATAAGCCTCAATTAGCTTATAAAGTTAGGCCTACCTGAATGGGATATTATTTATGCCCAATTAGTGAGGTATAACTTGCTAATTGGGCAGGGAAGGACTAATTTTTTAGACTTTAAATTGATTAACTACTTTTGATAGTGAGTTAGATTTTTCTGATAGATTAACTAAACTTGTTTGCATTGTGGCAGATACATCCACAGTCTCATCAGTTAGTCCTCTAACGTTTTCAATGTTTTTAGATACTTCTTCAGCGACATTAGCTTGCTGTTCAACGGCTTGGGCTATTTCAAAAGTTTGGCTTTGGAATTGACCAATAACTTCAGCAATATCAGCTAATACTTGCTGTACTTGATGAGTAAGCTGAACGCTACTCTCTGCCTCTAAACAGCTAGACTCCATAACACTAACAGCATTAACCGCTGTTGCCTGAAGTTCATCAATAATGCGTTCAATGTTGGTGGTAGAGTCTTGTGTTCTGGAAGCTAATGTTCTAACTTCATCAGCAACAACAGCAAAACCTCGTCCTTGTTCTCCTGCTCTTGCCGCTTCTATTGCCGCATTGAGGGCTAATAAATTAGTTTGTTCAGCAATACTGCGGATAACGGTAACAAAGTCGCCAATCGTTTGGGTACCCGACTTAAGTTGTTGTACTACTTGTGAAGCATTATCGACGTTGTTAGATAGCTTTTGCATACCAACAGTTGCTTGATTAACAACATCGGAGCCTAATGCTACTTTTTCCTCGGCACCAATAACTAAATTTTTTGAATAATTAGTATTTTCGGCAATATTAATACTCGTTTGAGCTAATTCGGTAGCAGCAGTCGCAACCAGGTCAATTTCACGTTTTTGTCCCTCGACAATACCAATGGTATCTTTACCTATTTTTTCGGCAGATTCACTTGATGAAGTTACATCATTCGTAATAGTAATGGTTTGTCTAACTAACTGCTGAATAGAATCAACAAAGATATTAAATTCATCAACTAATTGTCCTATCTCGTCTTGTTTTAAAGGAGGAATTCTTTGTGTTAAATCACCATCACCTTCTGCAATATCTTTCATGGCATTTTTAAGCCGAGTTATGCGTTTAACAAAAGGTAAAACAGTTAACCATACTACGATGGCAATCATCATAATTATGGCTACAACAATACCGAAAGATGACCAAAACGCATCTTCTACAGGTTGAGTTATTAATTGCTCAGGGACTAAAAACCCAAGCTTCCAATTCATGGCTGGGTATTCGCTTTTTACTTGATTAAAAATAACTTCATAATCGACTCCGCGCCATGTTACTTGTGCTAAACCGTTGGCATTATTAGCCAATGTAGATTGTAACGTTGCAAAGCCTGCGCTATTGGTAAAGTGACTATCAATTACTGACATGGAATCACCAGCTTTAAACTCATCATTAAAGCCTGGGAAAAACACTAATTTGCCTGTATCTGTGATGAGAAAAGCTTCACCTTGGTTTTTATATTTAATAGGGGCGAGTAGGTTTTGACCTATGGTGGTAATTAAGATGTCCATACCACCAATACCTAAAAGTTTGCCATTAGGTAAATAGTAGGGAGAAGTTATTGTTGCTGAAACTGAGCCATCGTTGTTGTCTACTGCCGGGTCAGTAACATGCATTTTTGCTTTTGTTAGTCCGTCTTGCCACCAAGGTCGGCGATTTGTAAAGTACTCAGCATCGTCGTAACGACCATTAAGATCGAAATATTCATGGGTATTTTCACTACCAAAGAAAACACTTTTTATTGCGCTGTCTTGTTCTGAAAAGTACTTAAAGTAACGTGTAACATCTTGGTACTGTTTATTATCATCAATATTGGAAAGTCGTGTGTCGTATGTTGTAAACCAATCGATAACGAGCGGATTAGCAAATATGCTATGGTTGATTTGTCCTTTAGCAATAAAGAATTCTTTCACTTTTGTAGACTGTAGACTTACAATATTTTCAATATCAGAAATGAGTTGTTTTCTTGTATTATCGCTTACGTTTGATAACAAAAAAAATGAAGTAACGACAAGTAATACAGTAACTGCGCCTGATATAGTAATCACTAATTGACGCATAATTGAGCGACTAAGAAAGTTGAACATACTAAGTAATACCTAATGAGTTTATTTTTATTATTAAGGGTGTAAATCGTTCAGTACTTTACTGATTCTTATACGTTATCGGTAAGATTTCAGAAAACATAAGCACTTAAAGAAAACAATATCATGTGTTTTACTTTATGGCTATATGTTGCAAAGTGCTGTTGAGTAAATTTGAAATAAAAAAAAGGATGCCGAAGCATCCTTTAATAGATTGGTTATAAATAACTATTTCTTTTTAGCTGCCGCTTCACGCTCTTTAACTTCAGCAATTACTGCTTCAGATACGTTATTCGGACAAGGTGAGTAGTGAGAGAATTCCATAGAGAATTGACCACGACCTGATGTCATTGTACGTAAAGATCCGATGTAACCAAACATTTCTGAAAGTGGTACGTCAGCTTTAATACGAACACCAGAAACACCAGCGTCTTGACCACCAATCATGCCGCGACGACGGTTTAAGTCACCAATAACGTCACCAACGTGATCATCAGGCGTAAACACATCAACTTTCATGATAGGTTCAATTAACTGAGCACCAGCTTTTGGAATTGACTGACGGAAAGCACCACGAGCAGCAAGCTCAAATGCTACAGCAGATGAATCGACAGCATGGAAGCCACCATCGTATAATTCAACTTCAACGTCAAGTACAGGGAAGCCAGCAAGAACACCAGTATCCATCATGCCTTTGAAACCTTTCTCAATAGCTGGGAAAAATTCTTTTGGTACATTACCACCAACAACTTTAGATGAGAATGTAAAGCCTGAGTTTGGCTCACCTGGACGGATGATGTAATCAATTTTACCAAATTGACCAGAACCACCAGATTGCTTCTTATGCGTGTAGCTATCTTCTGTACGTTGCGTAATTGTTTCACGGTAAGCCACTTGTGGCTCACCAACAATGACGTCTACGTTATGGGTACGTTTCAGAATATCAACTTTGATATCTAAATGTAGTTCACCCATACCTTTCATAATCGTCTCACCGCTGTCTTCGTCGGTTTCAACACGGAAAGAAGGATCTTCTTTAATCATCTTGCCCAGTGCGACACCTAACTTTTCAGCAGCAGCTTTATCTTTAGGCGCAATGGCGATAGAGATAACAGGATCTGGGAATACCATTGGTTCTAATGTCGCAGGATTCTTAGCATCGCAAAGGGTGTGACCCGTTTGCACATCTTTCATACCTACGATGGCAATGATGTCACCAGCATGAGCATAATCTAATTCATTACGATCATTAGCATGCATTTCCACCATACGACCAACACGCTCTGTTTTACCAGTGAAAGTGTTGAGAATGGTGTCGCCTTTTTTCAATTCGCCAGAATAAACACGAACGAAAGTTAATGCGCCAAAACGGTCATCCATAATTTTGAATGCTAAGGCACGTAAAGGGCCATTGATATCAACAATTGCGTGTTTACCGGTTTCGTTACCTTCCAAGTCAACTTCTGGTTGTGGGTCTACTTCAGTTGGGTCAGGAAGATAATCAACAACCGCATCTAGAACTAATTGCATACCCTTGTTTTTGAAAGAGCTACCACAGTATGTCGGGAAGAAATCCAGTTGCAATGTACCTTTGCGGATACATCTTTTCAGATCATCAATAGAAGGTTCTTCACCTTCCAGATATTTTTCCATCAGATCATCATCCTGCTCTACAGCAGTTTCGATCAGTTTTTCACGCCATTCTTCGATTTGATCGGCCATATCAGCTGGTGGTTCTTCGATGCTGTAATCTTCTGCATTTTTATCATCTTTCCAGATCCATGCTTTACGGGTCAGCAAATCAACAACACCGGTAAATTCATCTTCGATACCGATTGGCAGAACCATAACCAGCGGCGTAGCGGCCAATACCGTCTCAACTTGTTTAACAACTCGATAAAAATCCGCACCGATACGATCTAATTTATTGACATAAATCAGACGCGAAACTTCAGAGTCATTTGCATAACGCCAGTTGGTTTCTGATTGCGGTTCAACACCACCACTACCACAGAAAACACCAATACCGCCATCAAGTACTTTCAGTGAACGGTAAACTTCGATAGTGAAGTCAACGTGACCCGGAGTATCGATAACATTCAGACGATAACCTTTCCATTCACAGGTAGTCGCCGCTGACTGGATAGTAATACCGCGCTCGGCTTCCTGATCCATAAAGTCCATGGTGGATTCACCATCATGTACTTCACCAGACTTGTGGATTTTGCCGGTTAGTTTAAGGATACGTTCGGTGGTAGTAGTTTTGCCCGCATCAACGTGGGCGAAAATACCAATATTTCTGTATTTGGATAAATCGGAAGCCATAAATCCTGTCTCTATTGTGTGAATAACCGATGTTGTTTAGATCATCAGGGAGTTAAACCCGCAAATTCTAAACTACTATGCTTCGGGATGCATCCCGAATTGATATCAAAGCCTGTAAGTGCCCTGATAGCAGTCTTTTGAAATTTAGGATTGAATTACTACGCTCTTTAGGGGCGCACTTTTGCGATTTTTAACGTAGCTTTTTCTGTAATGGCAACCATTGATGCCGATACACCACGCCCGGTGTGGCAAACACCAGAAACAAACTCAAGGTAGTGACAAAAAACTCCCACTGCTGGGGATAAATATTGCCTGCATACTGCTGCTCAAAAGCGATGGAGACCAATAGAGCTACAAAATAATATACCACCACCTCAAACAGTCTCAACCAGGCATTTTTACCATTTTTTAACGGGATAAACAGAAATAATCGTGAATTTACCCAAGGTAAATTTGCCAGCACAAACATAATCAACAGCAGTAACCAAATCGACATTTTTAAACCTAACTAAATATTCTGGCGCAAAGCGCAAATAAACTTCCCGGGAACAAACCGAGTAACAGTACTGCTAATACGTTGCCACTCAGCAGGTACTGCATTGAGGTTGTGGCTGCGATATGGGGCTTGTCGGTGGCCGTGTCGAAAAACATCACCTTGACCACCCGCAAATAATAATACGCACCAATAACCGACATCACGACAGCAACAATCGCTACGGCCAGTAAATTAACATCGACGACTGATTTAATCACGCCTAATTTCGCATAGAAACCGGCCAGTGGTGGAATACCCGCCATGGAAAACATCAGTAACAGCATCATCAACGCATGCCATGGATGGCGTTGACCCAAACCTTTAAAGTCTTCTATCTCTTCAGCTTCAAAGCCCTCACGACTCAGCAGCAGAATCATACCGAAACTGCCTAATGTCATCAGTGCATAGACCAGGGTGTAAAACAATGCTGCACCATATCCAGCCTGGGTTCCGGCTAAAACACCCAATAACAAAAAACCAACATGAGAGATGGTGGAATAGGCCAGCATCCTCTTTAAGTTGCTCTGTGCAATTGCCAGTAAATTACCCAGGATGATCGATAATACCGCCAGCATGATCAGCATATCGCGCCACACACTGAGCATATCGCCCATACCCTCCGTCAATATGCGTATCAACAACGCAAAGGCCGCTATTTTGGGTGCACTGGCCACAAATAAAGTAATGGCTGTGGGCGCCCCCTGATAGACATCCGGTAACCACATATGAAACGGTACAGCACCAAATTTAAACCCGATACCAATCACCAGAAACACAATGCCCAGACTCAGCACCGTTTGATTCAATTCTTCAGTGTCTAATGCGACAGCAATGGCCTGTATACCTAATTCACCAGTGACCCCGTAGATAATCGACATGCCGTATAACAACATGCCTGAAGCCAATGCGCCCAGAATAAAGTACTTCATCCCGGCTTCGGTAGCGGCAAAAGAATCACGTTGCATTGCTACCATGGCGTACAGACAAAGCGACATCAGTTCCAACCCTAAATACAGCGTCAAAAAGTGATGTGCCGAGACCATTACCAGCATGCCCAGGGTGGCAAACAAAGCCAGTACATAAAACTCACCTTGCAACAGTTTTCGGGCCTGCAAATAACTGTAGGAATAACTCAACACCAGCATATTTACCAGACAGATCGCCAGTTTAAGGATATCGCTGAGCGGGTCTTTGATATAAGTTTCAGAAAAGGTCAGTCCACCCTCCCCCATCATCCAGAAAACTGTCAAAAAGGTTATTAACAGGCTCAGTTGACTTAATGCATGCACCAGATTGATTTGACGATTACCGGTAAACGCCACCACCAATAGCACGATGCAGCACATAGCCAGCATCAGCATCTCTGGCAAGGCAAACAGCATATTTGGAACCTCAAACGCCATCTGGTGTTTCCTTTAAAGCTTTGACTGAGTGATTTGCAGCAGCAGATTATCTACCGAAGCATGCATCACATTAAGTAACGGATCGGGCCAAATACCAATCACTAATACTATTACTGCCAGACTTGCCAACAGCAGCATTTCTCGTGAATTAATATCCTGTAATTTGGCAACTTCATCATTGGCAATCTCTCCAAAAAACACCCGTTTGACCATCCACAAGGTATAAGCCGCGCCAAGAATTAATGTCGTGGCCGCCAGAAAGGCATACCAGAAGTTGGCCTGAAACGCCGCCAGGATCACCATAAACTCGCCGACAAATCCGGAGGTGCCGGGTAACCCGGCATTCGCCATCGCAAAGAATACGGCCAGTGCAGTAAATTTCGGCATGCTGTTGGCAACACCACCATAAGCACTGATTTCCCGGGTATGCATCCGATCGTATAACACACCGACACTGAGGAACATCGCCGCAGCAATAAAGCCATGTGAAATCATCTGCACCATCGCACCTTCGATAGCCAGCACCTGCCCATTCCCGATGCCGATAGTGATTGCCTCATTGGCGGTAATCCGAAATATAATAAACATGCCCAGGGTGACAAACCCCATATGAGCAATACTTGAATAGGCAATCAGTTTTTTTAAATCGGATTGCGCCAACGCGACAAAGCCAATGTAAACAATGGCGATCAACGATAAGCCAATCACCAGCCAGTCCAGCGTCATACTGGCATCCGGGGTAATCGGCAAGGCAAACCGCAACAAACCATAGCCACCGATTTTCAGCGTGATAGCCGCCAGAATCACCG
>OJIO01001362.1_pt1 | contig 10941 bp, 10 predicted proteins | sample 1595621 | NCBI WGS metagenome assembly OJIO01 (sample SAMN05416776, study PRJEB24817) | seawater metagenome | isolation source: Sea water | place: Canada:Atlantic | collected 2013-07
GAGATTTCTGCCTGTCTCGTGGGCTCGGAGATGTGTATAAGAGACAGGTTTTTGTCAGTCTATTCATTTTTTCTAATTGGTGGTAACGGCCGATGATAACGAGAGTCTGACCAAAGGGAAGATTCTCTGTTATCTAATGTTATAGGTAGTGTATTTTCAATCTATTATTTCTTCTCTTCGCACTTGTATTGTTTTGTTATTCTCAAACTCAATATTTAGGTAATAGTATTTCAAACCGAATCCCCATCCTCTACTGCCCATATTATATCTCCAATTTGATAACGTATCAGTTTCTATGCGAATATCACCATTTGGCTTGCCTAACTCAGTTGCAATTTGGTTTTTCGATTTGTTAATTAATATTTTGCGTTCTATCAAATCTTCTGACATCTGATGTCTATCTTGAAGATTCTCTTGCCAACTATTAGTTTCAAATTTTCGATTTGGGTGATATTCGTACATTATAAGGTTGAAAAATAGTATAAATATTACTTTGGCAATTATTGGTGCAAGACAGACGGCTAAAAATCCACTTATTACATCTTTTGCAGTTTTCAGATTTGGAAATAGTCGCCCAATTATTTTCCTGAGAACTAGAAAAACAACGGTTCCAATAATTACATAAACTATATATATCATTTAATTTTCTTTACTATTCTCTACCCTTCATTACCTATAACGCCCCAGATAAGCGTAGTAAATTTCTAACAAATAGAACTAAAGATTATGGACATCACAAACTTCAATAACTTCACAAAAGCTGAATACGTAGAAAATTTATTACGTTTATCTATTGTTAGCTACTGCGATTTGATTAACGAAGAAGTTTATTACAGTAGACCTGTATATGGTAAGCATAAAGTTTTATTGTGGGATGAAAATTGTGGAGAATACTTAATATCTATTGATGGACACGAATTTTGGACTAATCCATTTCGCCTCCATCGTTGTTGCTAACTAGTGTATATGTTCACCTCACTATCCAACTTCCACATATATCAGTTATGTGAATAACAAGTATCAACTGATAATCAATAAATTACACAAAACTCTAATTTAATTAGTTATCCGTGTTTAAACGAGTATTATCTGTATATAAACGGGTATACTTGGTTTACTTTATTATTGATCCTAATTGTAACTAGTGCCAAAATACGAATATTAGCCACAATGAAATAACATAATACCCAAAAACGAAAAAAAGATCCAATCAACTAAGACTGGATCTCTTATATATATTTTAATCGAAGATTATCTAAGCCGAAAAGCTAGATCCACATCCACAACTTTCATCAGCATTCGGATTACTAAAAGTAAAGCCTCTATTGTTTAATCCTTCTAGCCAATCTATCTCCATACCTAATAGGTACATAGAGTGAGCCTTTTCCATAAACACTTTTAGTCCTTTCACTTCGAATTGTTGATCCTTATCCTTCTGAACATCAAATCCTAAGATGTAAGAGAAGCCAGAACATCCGCCTCCTTTCACCCCTACCCTTAGACCGTAATCTGCAGGAACTTTTTGCTCCCCCATGATCCGTTTAAGTTGAGTAACTGCGCTATCACTTAATATTATCGGAGTTGTTATCGTTTCTACCATGTTATTTCATTTGAATCACAAAAATATTACATACTTATCACAGTACGTACGATAATACAATGTTTCTTACAAAATAGTTTAAATTATTGGCTAAATAATTTCAAAATCAATACTAAAAGACAATTATTCAGATTCTCATTGTTCCTTATTTGCCTGAAAATCCATTTAAATTTTGCCCTACAAATCCATGGGGAAATTCCTCAATTCCTGGAAAACCAAGCCTGATCTCTCTTCCATCTTCTGGGATGTAAGCTGTCCCAAAGATATAATCCCAAATCGCCAATGTAAGTCCAAAATTCACTCCTGAACGTCTATCTTCTGGAAGATTATATGAATGATGCCATATATGCATTTCTGGACTATTGAAAAACTTTTTCATTATTGGACTAAGCACAAACACGCCTATCAAAATGAATAAAACAACAACTCCAAGGCTCATAATAAGTGTAGGATCAGACAATAAATGAATATCTGCAAGTCCAAATCCAGCAATTATTCCTAGTAAACCACCAAATATTCCCCCTGTAATTTTGCTATCTATTGATATATTTGCGTGGTTATAGTGGCCCCATGCAAGTGTAAAAATATGAATGATGAAAAAATCATGTAACCCTATTCCTAACAATGCCAATGGAATATATTCTAATGTTCTATATACTATATTCTCCATCCAATGATAACGTAGGTGTGCTGCGAATCCCATTTCCTCTACAGAGTGATGTACTTTGTGAAATTCCCATAATCTATCTGACTTATGCAAAAGTCTATGCACCCACCATTGGACAAAGTCTCTAATAAAAAATCCAGTTATCAGTATTGCCCATATCGGCCAATTGTTCATTGGATTCATAGCTTGTAAGTCAAATCCACCAAAAATACCCATTATTCCATTGTTGAATAAATTGACTACGACATCCGACGCTGCATTGTAAATGATTAAGCTAAACAGGAAGAAATTAAAAAACATATAAAATACATCCAACCAAAAGTCTTTTCTCAATACCGGTTGTTTTTTTCGCCAAGGAATTACAACCTCTAGAACTAGAAAAAACAATGATACAAGAATCAACCAGTAGAAGTAAGAATTCCAGGTAGGATGTGTGATGTCATTCCATAAGTACCCAGCGTATCCTTTATATCCATTTATAAATATGTCAATATAACTTTGCATGCTTCAATTTTTAATTGATGAATAGAAGTAATTACAAATATAATCAACGGTTTAGAGAGATAAGTAACTTTGGTTACATTTATGGTTTTGAAATTCTAATTTTCATTCATTAATGGAGAACTCTTATTGCAATCTATGCAAGGATAAGGACAGTAATAACGTGCACAAAGTGTATCATGATACTCAATATGGGTACCCTATTCATGATGATAATGAATTATTTGGAAGATTAATACTTGAAATCAATCAGGCTGGCTTATCTTGGGAAACAATACTAAACAAACAAGAGAATTTCATAAAAGCATATAGCCAATTCGACATTAAGAAGGTAGCCGCCTATACTGAAGTAGATAGAGAAAGACTACTATCTGATGCCGGAATTATAAGAAACAAACTTAAAGTCAATGCAGCTATTCACAATGCTAACATGATCATTGAGCTACAAAAAGAACATGGATCATTTCAAAATTGGCTGGATAAAACACATCCATTGACAAAAGATGAATGGGTAAAATTATTTAAAAAAACCTTCAAATTTACGGGTGGAGAAATTACAAATGAATTCTTGATGAGCTCTGGATATTTACCAGGAGCACATTCTGAGGATTGCCCGATTCATCACAAAATAATTAAGTTTAATCCAAAATTTCTACAACCTTAGATACAAGTTGCAATACACTTTATGAAAGAAATACGATCAATCATATCAAAATACGAACAGTTCAAAAAGACAGGTACTAAGATGGCCCTAGCTACTGTAGTTAATGTAGAATACTCATCGTATAGAAGGTCAGGTGCACGTATGCTCATCACTGAAGATGGGAATTGGGTAGGTGGTATTAGTGGAGGTTGCTTAGAAGGTGACACGCTTAAAAAAGCGATGTATGCTATTCATAAAAATGAAGCTGTAAAGGTTACTTATGACACTAGAGATGATGATCCAAATCAAATAGGTATTGGTCTAGGTTGCAATGGACTGATAGATGTCCTCATTGTTCCCATTTCTAACGAAGAAAATAATCCTATAGAAATACTGAAACAAATAGTAGATCGTAGAAAACCGAGTATCTTAATAACTAGTCTTAAAAATGGTGATACTGAAGACTTTACTCACAAAAAGAGTAATAACCCTCAACTAAATGAAGAAATCAATAAGGTAGAAACAAATGCTCAATCTCGAAAAATAGAAATTGACAACGGTTACTTTGTTGAATATCTACCACCAGAGATCACACTATTTGTGTTTGGTAAAAATTATGATGTCATTCCTCTTGCTCAAATCGCAAGTGATATCGGTTGGAAGATCAAAGTAATAGCTAATCCTCTAAAAGTAACAAAGCAGATATTTGATCTTGCTGATGAAATTATCCATCCCTCTAAAAACACCATGGCAGTAGATGATTATTCTGTAGCACTTCTCATGTCACATGATTATAAAACAGACAAAGAAAATCTAACAAAATTGCAAACTTATAATCTCAAATACATTGGCTTATTAGGACCAAAAAGTAGGAAAGAGAAAATGCTGAATGAACTACAAAATGAAAGCATAACCATTAGGCATGATAATATATATGGCCCTATGGGAATAGATACTGGAGCTACTACACCTGAGGAAATTGCTATTTCTATTGTTGCTGAAATCAGGGCTTGTTTTTCTAATCGAGATGGAGGTAGGTTAAGAGATCGAGAAAAAAGTATTCATATTTAAAACCTTATTTATCTTACTCGTCATTTCGTAATTTTTACAACATATTGCCTTCCTTCGGCTTCGATTATTAAATAGTAAACGCCTCTATCCAACATCTCAAGACCATTAATAAATATTCGACCGTTTTGAAGTTTAACATCATACGATTTAATCAACTGTGCGTTCAAATTATAAAGCTTAACATTGGCATCTGACGTTATCCCCTCTAATTCTGCGATCTCGATTGTCATTTGATCTTTGAATGGAGACGGAAATACTTTTAAACCACCGTTATTAACTGTAGGAATCACTTCATCGACTTCAGTAGTTCCAGTTCCATCATCAAAGCTTGAAAATTCAATAGCAATAACTCCATAACAGGTACTCAGTGAATCTATTAAACTTGAAATAGAATCTTGTTCAAAAGATGTTTCTGTCAAATAGTAATCTAGTCCTAGCACATCTAATTTCTGCTTTGCCCATATTTTTGGTAGAAATGAGAGGTTATTGTTTGTTGTATCAGAAAGAGAAACTTGAAAGTTATAAGTGACTGGCACATTAAATGCTTTTCCTTCAAGTGTTATGCTTAAATCTTCAATCTCATCATACCTCCCTGATAATATTAGCTGCTGTCCTTTGTATAGGTTAGGATATGGATATGGATAGATCTCCTTTATAATGTCAGGCTCTATCGTTATCGTCGTACTTAGCAAAACAGGATTGTTAACACTCAAGAAAAACTTAACTAAATCACTTTCTAAGTTTTCAGGATCAACAAATTGTACAAGACCATTATTTTCTCTAGCCAATAATGTAAGTAGTGCTTGGTCTAATGAAGCTCCAATTCCTAAAGTAAACAAGAACACTTCTGTCTCTGTGCTTGAAATCTCAGATGATACAAGTTCCAAAATTTTCTTTGTATCCTTTTCCCCTGCGGTAGCTTGACCATCAGTACAAAAAATGATTATATTAGCTTTATCTTCTTCGGTAGCCGAAAACTGATTTATTGCTGAGATAAGAGTTTCTGAAATATTCGTTGAGCCACTGGCACTTATTGCATCTATATATGCTAAAGCAGCAGATTCATTTTCAACATTGTATTCCACTAAGTCATTGGCAAAACTTGTGACGCTAGAACTAAAATCAATGATATTAAAGTAATCCCCTAGATTTAGATTTTTGACGATATAGGTAGCTGCATCCTTGGCTTGTACTATTTTCTCACCAGACATACTCCCTGATCTATCAATAATTAGAGAGAAATTTTTCTCTATTACATCCGTATTCACATTGGATTCTGGTTCGATAATAAATGTAAAATATCCACTTCCTGTATCATCGCAGGAAAATATGCTATCCGCTATATAAGTACTTAGACTATTAATCCCCAGTGCATCCGAGCTCAATTCATAATCTATTTGATAGTCAAAATCTCCTACCTGTTCATCCATAATAAAAGAAAGAGTAGTGATATTGTCATCCTCAGTAAGGTCATAACCAAGACCTAACAATTCTATATTTAGAACCTCTTTTTCTGATTCTAGAATAAATTCTAAAGATTGTTTTACTACAGTTTCATTTTGAATAGCGCTAAAATCATTCTTTTGGAAATAGCTTACTTCTCCATTAAAATATGGAAGTAATTCAACAAATGTCAACTCTATAGTAATCAATGAATCATCCAGGATTGTATCCTGAGGAGAGAAGAAAAAAGGAAAATCTCCAAGGTAATTCCTTAAGGCTTGATCAACAGCCCCCCCTCCTGTTCCTGAAGGTATAGAATTATCCTGGGCTTCTGAGTTAACAATGGCAGTTTTCCATACTCCATTGTACTTCCACCTTAAGCTTGTAGGATTAGCATTTTGATTAAGAGGAAAACCGTACTTGATATTAACTCCCGATCCTGTTGTGTTTTTGAAAACTTGTGTAGTTGTAACTATCGCGATTTGATCTTTGACTTTAACCTTGGTATTCGTTTCTAAGGCTTGCAAATAAATACCTGTTGAGCCATCTATTATCCCTATGCCGTTAGAAAACAAATTTGATGTTAGTAAAAGAAAAAGAAAGAATAAATTGTATTTTAAGTTCATAATATATTGGTTTATAACTCAATATACATAGTTCACATAAAACTTTAAGGCTAAAGCACCCAACTGTCTTAGTGAATATTTACATATAATATTCACCTAAAATCCACCAACCATTTAGAAGAATCCTTCGTAGGGTGTTCAAAATATCATTGAAGTGATTTAAATAAAAAAGAGGCTATCAAATAAATGACAGCCTCTTTTTATAGTATTTCGCAAGTTTAATCATTCAACTTCAGCACCTCTAAGAATGCTTTTTGCGGCACTTCAACATTACCGATCTGTCTCATTTTCTTCTTACCTTTCTTTTGCTTTTCAAGTAACTTTCTCTTACGAGAGATATCACCACCATAACATTTGGCAGTTACATCTTTTCGAAGTGCAGAGATTGTTTCCCTTGCTATAATCTTTGCTCCGATTGAAGCTTGGATCGCAATCATGAATTGTTGTCTTGGGAGAAGTGTCTTTAACTTCTTTGCCATTTTTCTACCAAAACTTTCAGCTTTAGTTCTGTGAACAAGTGAAGATAGAGCATCTACAGGTTCTCCATTCAGCATCATATCCAACTTTACAAGATCGGATTCTCTATACTCTATCTGTACATAATCGAACGAAGCGTAACCTCTTGATATAGATTTCAACCTATCATAAAAATCAAAGACAATCTCTCCTAGTGGTATCTCAAAAGTCATCTCGATACGTTCTTGCGTAAGATAGTTTTGCTTAGTCAATGTTCCTCTCTTTTCCATACAGAGCGTCATAATTTGCCCAATATAATCTGGTTTAGATATGATCTGAGCTCGAATGTATGGTTCTTCTACAGAAGCTAATATTGTAGGTTCTGGAAGGTCGTTTGGTGTATTTACTTTAAACCTTTCGCCTTTCCTATTGGTAGCGTAATAAGATACGTTTGGTACAGTTGTAATTACTTCTTGATCAAACTCTCTAGATAGCCTTTCTTGGATAATCTCTAAGTGTAACATTCCCAAGAACCCACATCTAAATCCGAAACCAAGTGCAATAGATGTCTCTGGTTCAAATACTAGAGAAGCATCATTCAGTTGTAGTTTTTCAAGACTATCTCTCAGATCCTCAAAATCATCATTATCAATCGGATATACACCTGCGAATACCATTGGCTTCACATCTTCAAATCCATCAATTCCTTCTAAACAAGGATTAGCAACATTCGTTATTGTATCTCCAACTTTAATCTCCTTACTTAGCTTAATTCCTGTAATTACGTAGCCTACATCTCCTGCTTCTACTACTGGTTTAGGAAATAGGTCCATTTTCAAAACTCCTACTTCGTCAACATTATATTCGCCACCTGTATTGAAGAATCTAACTTTCTCACCTTTTGTCATTCTTCCATTCATGATACGGAAGTAAGCTATCACACCTCTAAATGGATTAAAAACGGAATCAAATATCAAAGCCTGCAATGGGCCATCAGGATCACCTTTTGGTGCAGGTATTCGTTCTACTACCGCAGTCATTATATCTTGGATACCTAAACCCGTCTTACCACTTGCATGGATAATATCTTCTAAATCACAACCAATCAAATCGATGATTTGATCAGACATTTCCTCGATCATAGCAGACTCCATATCTACCTTATTAAGAATAGGAATGATCTCCAAATCGTGTCCAATCGCTAGATATAGGTTCGAAATTGTCTGTGCTTGCACTCCTTGAGAAGCATCTACCAACAATAATGCGCCTTCGCATGCTGCTATCGATCTAGAAACCTCATAACTAAAATCTACGTGCCCTGGTGTATCTATCAAGTTGAAAGTATAAATTTCACCATCCGTATGTGGGTAAGTCATTTGTATAGCATGACTCTTTATTGTAATACCACGCTCCCTCTCGATATCCATGTCATCAAGTGCCTGGTCTTTCATATTACGCTCAGAGATAGTCTGAGTCGATTCTAACAATCTATCTGAAAGTGTACTCTTACCGTGATCAATATGAGCTATTACACAAAAATTCCTAATGTTCTTCATAAGCCGCAAATATAGTCAGTATGATTTTATAAATGTGTGCTTGATTGTTGTTTGTTTGACTTTATTTCCATGATTGATGATTCAGAAGATTGAAAGAATTGCCTATTTAGATCCCTTCGCAGGTCGGATTTGAAAAATTGATGAAAATAGTAATCATAGTATTTTCACCAACCTTTTCAAAATTTATAAACCACTAATATCTTTTTTATCTATTTTTGCCAAACAAAATGTAAATAATATGAAATTATCACCTAATATAAAATTGTTATCAATAAGTGTTGTAGTACTATTAATAAGTGCCTCTCAAATAAATGCCCAATACAATTTCAAAACTGAGAAGAAAATCAACTGTACCGAAGTCAAAAGCCAAGACAGAACAGGTACTTGCTGGAGTTTTGCAACAGCATCATTTTTAGAATCCGAACTCATAAGAATGGGACATGACAATATCAATTTGTCTGAGATGTTCATTGTGAGAAATATCTATAAGGACAAGGCTATGAATTATGTAATGCGTCAAGGTAAAGCCAACTTTAGCCAAGGAAGTTTATCGCATGATTTGATTCGAATGACTGAGAAACATGGATTAATTACTGAAGAAGCATATTCTGGTTTGATAAATGGAGAAATAAAACACGATCATAGTGAAATGGAAGCGGGACTAAAAGGATTTTTGGATGGTGTTAGAAAGAGTAAAAAATTGAGCACAAAATGGAAACCTGCATTTACATCAATAATAGATTCTTATATGGGTGCCGTACCAAAGCAGTTCATGCATGATGGATTGGCATTTACTCCTAAATCTTTTGTAGAAACAACCAAACTAAAAACGGACAATTACATCTCATTAGGCTCATTCACCCATCATCCTTTTTATGAAGAGTTCATATTAGAGATCCCTGACAATTATTCAAATGGTTCATTCTATAATGTGCCACTAAAGGAAATGATGAGTATAATTGATTATGCGATTCTTGCTGGATATTCTATTGCTTGGGATGGAGACGTGAGTGAAAAAGGTTTTTCTGCTAAAAATGGTATTGCATTATTACCTGAAGATGCTAAAAGAGAAGACTTATTCACCATGCCTGGAAAAGAGATCGAAGTAACGCAAGAAAACAGACAGTCAAATTTTGAAAACTATAGTACAACAGATGATCATTTAATGCATTTAGTAGGTATGGCTTTGGATCAAAATGGGACTAAGTACTACATTATCAAGAATTCATGGGGAGAGATTTCAGATTACAAAGGATATCTATATATGTCTGAGAATTATGTAAAAATGAAGACTATTTCAGTGATGATTCACAAAGATGGTCTACCAAGTGATAGTTCAAAGCGACTATTTGAATCTGAATAAATCAATATTGAAGAAATTATCTTATCTTTTTTGTTGTTTTAGACAGCGATTAGCTTTTGTATCCGTTTCAATACGGATATAAAATATTTATACATAAATGAAGAAAGACGTTGTGCAGAGGATAATATTTCTAATTACGGTAACATGTTTACTATTTACATCCTGTCAAAAAGATCTAGATAAAACAAGTTTCATCAATGTCGAGGATGAATATGAACTATTCATTTCGCAAGAGTTATCTAACAATGGAGGACTAGCATCCTTAATTATAAGTACCACACAAGAATTAGGATGTAGTAATTATTCTATTCCGTTTCAGGTAGAAAATAATGCAGAGAACATCAAAGTAGTCTTAAACGAAGTTAGTTTAGAAGGTGCATGTATTGCTCCACCAAGTGTGATTAATAGGAAGCTCAACTTTGGATTATACAATACCGATAAGAATATAACTATCTTAGTACAAAATGTCTTAAGCAATTCTGGTAAAATAAAAGCTTCTGATGACGAAATCAGCTTAAACTTAACAAGCAATGATGGAATCAAGATTAGTAAAGTTAAAATTAATAGAATCAAGAAAAACTTGATGTGGGGTGCAGTTCAGAATGCCACTCAATCTTCAATTGATGATATTAATAATCTATTCGAATCTATCAATAATGGGGGTATTGTCACTTCTGGAGATTATGGTTTATTCTATGTAGATAACGCTGCAAATATACAACTATACGATTCTGAGTCTAATCCTTCCGAGTCTTTTGTTTTTTATTCTGATTCAGAATTAAGCGATATTAAGACAGAGATACTTAAAATTAAAGAAAGTGACCCTTCACTTGTTTTTACCATGACCTTATTTGATGGTCAGACTATAAATGTGGAGTAAGTTTATTATTATTGTGTGAGCGAAATATTTGGATGGTCCATATCTGAATAAAGCTTTCGATTTACAATGAAGTAATTTAAAAACTAAGGTTAAAATTATTTGCTGTCTCTTATACACATCTGACGCTGCCGACGA
>OJIO01001364.1_pt1 | contig 10929 bp, 4 predicted proteins | sample 1595621 | NCBI WGS metagenome assembly OJIO01 (sample SAMN05416776, study PRJEB24817) | seawater metagenome | isolation source: Sea water | place: Canada:Atlantic | collected 2013-07
GATAGATGGTATCGCTTTGAGCGATGCCATCTATAAGTCAAAATGGGTTATGATTTATGATAGATGGTATCGCTTTGAGCGATGCCATCTATAAGTCAAAATGGGTTATGGGTTAAGATAGATGGTATCGCTTTGAGCGATGCCATCTATAAGTCAAAATGGGTTATGATTTATGATAGATGGTATCGCTTTGAGCGATGCCATCTATAAGTCAAAATGGGTTATGGGTTAAGATAGATGGTATCGCTTTGAGCGATGCCATCTATAAGTCAAAATGGGTTATGATTTATGATAGATGGTATCGCTTTGAGCGATGCCATCTATAAGTCAAAGAAAAAGTCCCACTTGCATTACACAAGTGAGACTTCTTTAACTTATTTAAAAACAGTTTTACTGAATTATAACTTTCTTAGTTGTAATTCCTGTTGCTGATTTTATTTGCACTAAATACATACCTGCTTGTAAGCTTGATGTATCAAATGTTCTTGCTATTGCTGATGGCTTAGCTACTGCATTTTGAGCGCTAACAACTTTACCATCCATATTTGTCAATAAGATCTGAACAGGAGTTTTCACTTCCGCAGTCAATCCTACTGTGATATAATCAGAAGCTGGATTAGGAGAGATTCCAATATTGAATCCTTCTAATTCATCATCCTCTAAACCTACAATACCATCAGAATCGATAATAATCTGCACTGGTTTCGCGCATTGCTCACCTGAAGTATTACTAGATGCAATACATGTTAATGCTTCATATCGGATAAGGTCCATCATTTCAAAATCATCTAAGAACCATCCTCTTTCTGGAACATCAGGTCCAGTATTATCATCTGTACCAAATCTAAATCTCACAATAATTTCTTCTCCTTTAAAATCTGTAAGATCAAGGTAAGAATCAACAAACTGATCATCAGTAGATCCAGAAAATCCTTCTAATAAAGGAATGGCAAAAGTAGCATACTGAACAGTTGAATTATATCCATTTCTTATCCACTTATCTTTCACATCTTGAAATACAACCCCTCCATCTGTAGATACTTGCACAAATCCAGCATCAGCGCCAAACTCTGTATCATATTTATGGAAGAATCTCAAAGCTGGAGTATTTCCAACTACTTGCAATGGCGGTATATTCAACCAATAATCAATTTCTACATCAACATCTGGTTGAGAAGCCCACCAAGAAATAGATCCAGAATTTGCTGTTGGATATGCAAAATTCCATATAACATCCCCTTCTATAACATCTGTGATATACCCTTCATCATCTTCCTCTTCAAGATCATCAATAAATAACGTCTCAGAAGCTACTCCAGCATCCGCAGTTACATTATATGTAATTGTTATATTTTGATCAAATACCATATCGCCAACAGGTATTGTTAAAACTCCATTTTCATGAGTTGCCGTCATACTTGATGATCCATCAACATAAGTAAGTCCCTCAGGAATATTACTCGTAATCACAACATCAGTCTGAGTCTCAGGAATATGATTTTGTGCTGTAATTGCCACTTCAATATCATCTCCAGGATCAGCTTTAGTTGCATTTGATTGTTGGATTTTCAAAGTCTGAATTGCTTGTGGGTAAGGGTCGAAATTTTCATTACCATCAGTATGGTCTTCAGAACCAGTAACACCAGTTACTTCTGAGCCATCAGTTGCTAAATATCCAAATCCTCTCTTAGCGAACGCCGTCCAAAGTAACTCAGCATTTTCTCCGTTATAAAACATTGTATCAGCTTGCAGTATTGCATTTCGTGCATCTATCAAACTAGGATTACAAGGCCCCATTTTCATGCCCTCAATAGCTAATCTTACAGCTTTATAATTTCCAGCATTATCATCTTCCCATGTTATATCTAATCCATCTCTGTCGACAAATCCCCAGTATACTTCCCAAAGTGCAGTTGTCCATACCTCACCTACGGAATATAGAGCTACTGTACCATCTGCATTCGTTGCTACTTTAATATCATCATAAGTTCTTGGATTCACAGCCATATCCGTAGAATAAGGAAAAATTCTAATTCCTCCTCCATTAGCATTTTGTCCATCAGCATAGTTTCCAATTCCTCTAGAGTCAGTTCCTTTATCTCCTTCTTCTACAGTCATAACCAATGAGAAATAATCACTAATACCTTCACCCGCTTGTTCATTTCGTGTAAGACAGCTGGTATTACCTGGTCCTCCAATCAATCTATTTGATATTCCATGACCATATTCGTGTGCTATGATACCGTTATCTACAGAACCATCTAAATAAGTTGGCCCTTGTGCCACTTGTTGTTGGATAGTAATGGTAACATCAATATCTGATAATAATGATGCTCTAATTCTATCACAATCTGGCTTACCTAATGAAAGAGGAACAATAGTAACATCTGCAGCATTTTCTCCTCCAGCCATTCCCATTGAGCTACTACCATCCGTTCCACCTCCACCAACTACGTTACAGATTATAACTGCAATCGCACCCGCTTCTTGTGCATTATAAGCTTTAAGACTAAAATCACACAGACCTCTATCTATCATTGCTATATTCCCGTTAACTTCATCAACGTTCGATACAGGACCACAAGTAGTTGTTCCTCCAGCTGGGTCACCATCTGTAGCCAACACAATTTTTCCTACTATAGGAGTATCATTTTCTCCAGGAATTGCTCCACCAAAGCCAGTTGCTCCAGTTGCATCTCCAACATCGCTTATAAACCCAGCTAATTCTGCTGGAGAATCAATTGATAATCTTCCACTAGGATTTGTCCAGAGAAACATTCTCATTCTTCCGTTTGATCCATCTGGTGGCGTTCCGAAATCTGCATTATTCAATAATGGAGGTTCTGATTCGAATCCTGCTGAAGCTTTTGCTAAAACATAATCTCCACCTAAACCACCAACTCCATTATTATTCTGTTGGAAGTTACCCGCTTGTTCGTCAAATCCAAGTCTTTCTGTAACATCATGCATCATATTATTCATATAAAATAAATTGACTGTAGATGCATCTTGATTATCTAATGCTTGTCCATCTGCGACATGAATATAACTTGAAAAATCTAGAGCAGCGCCTCCATCTGGTTCATCACTATCTGATATGCTATCATCATTTTTATCTAAGAACGCATGGACATTATTACCTCTAGTAATGTTAAACTCAGCTCCATCAGCATAATTAGTATCATGCCACCCAAATGGCGAAGAATCTGTAAAGTGCGGAGATGCTACTGACACAACAGGTCCATGTATCGGAGATTCTGTTGGAAGTGCGTACACTGAGTAAGACCCAGAAGCTGCAGTCATTGCTGCATTCGCTTCCGCTAAGCTAGCCATTGGCTCCTTGTTTTCATGACCATGATCACATCCTTTGTGCTTGCTAAATTGATCTTTGTGAAAAGCACAAGACTTCGTATAGTTGTTCTTTGCAATGACTTGACCATTAGAAGCATCTACAAAAGTATTGTAGTAATCAGAATCTTGCTTCTCATCGATTGCTAAATTCCAAGCAAGTTTTAGTTGATCATTTTCTAAAACATAAGTAAGTTTTACACTTATCTCATTATTTGCAAAATCAGCAACACCAAAGTCAAAGATGTTTTTATCCACATCTGATCTTAGTAATGTAGGCATATCTTTAGCCACTAAACCTAAGTGAGCTACTGAAGATTTGATTGCAGCAGTTGGTGTAAGTGATGGCTTAGTACCATTCACTTTTGATTCCAATCCTTTTACAAACCCATGCTTTACTACTGTTATTTTCCCTTCAGGAGAAATGATAATTGGTGTGATTGCATTGTTGACAGGTATTCCTTTATAGGCTTGTACCAAGTAAATATATGTTACACCAGTCTTATTGTTCGTGTACATATCACTTACCATGATATCTGCATAGTCCGATTCTACTAGCCCCCAGTTTTGAGCATTTTGCTCTACAAATCTCAATCCCTTATCAAGATTGGTTTGTGTTTGTGCCATCAGCATGGCAGAACCCGCTAAGATGAACGTGAAAATAAATGTGTAGAGAAATTTTTTCATAGATTTTAAGTATTGATTTGTTAATGAATTGATTTAAGAACATAATATGTAAGTTCTTTGAAAGTCATTGATTTTCAATATCTCAGCTTTTTCTTGAAAGTTTCCTTACGGTTTGTCTTTCCAGGCTGAAGTTCATATTTTATTGTTTAGAAACATTAAAACAGAACATTCTTTTAACCCTTAGCTGTAGCTAAGATTCTCCAAAAGAGCTTCATCTTGAAAACCAAGCACTACCAAATATTCTTATTTCTAGTTTTAAAATCAATTCAATCTGAAAATAAATGTGTCGCAATATACAATTTTGAATTACATATCAAAAGATGTAAATATGTTTTACTTGTGTCCATCAAGACGAATAGACATTCGTTTTTCCTTTTTTAAACGTAAAGATCGTTTGGGGGACATTAATTTAATAGTCACATTTTGACAATTGCATTTCACTTTTTCATAAAAAGAAAGAAACATATATAAATATTCTAATATGAAAGTGACCTTGTTATCTTTGAGCAATAAAGAAGAATATATGTTTTTAGAACCAAGTTTTAGAGGTCAGCGAAGTGGATGGATAGAGGTAATCTGTGGGTCAATGTTTTCTGGCAAAACGGAAGAACTCATAAGACGAGTGAAACGTGCTAGAATAGCGAATCAAAAGGTTCTAATATTCAAACCTAAAAAAGATGTCAGATATGGTGAAGATGCAGTCGTATCACATGACGACAATTCATTTGAATCAATACCTGTAGAAACAAGTCGCGAAATACTAGATAATATAAGTGATGCGAATGTGATAGGTATTGATGAAGCACAATTCTTTGATGCAGATCTTCCAGCTGTATGTCAGAAACTTGCGATTAGAGGTTCTAGAGTTATAATTGCTGGTTTGGACATGGACTTCAGAGGTGTACCGTTTGGTCCAATGCCTAATCTCCTTGCGGTCGCGGAATACATAACTAAGGTGCATGCTATCTGTCCTCATTGTGGCAACCTAGCTACCCATAGCTACCGATTATCTGGAGAAACAGAAACCGTTGTTCTTGGTGAAAAAGATAAGTATGAACCTCGTTGTAGAGTATGTTATGAAATGGGAAACATTTTGGACTTGAAGGTTAGGTAGCTACGTGTTTAATGCGTAAGCCACTTGATTCAGCCCGAGAATTAATAATTCTCTACACTGATCTACGTTTTTGCTAGCCCGAGAATTTTCAATTCTTTATACTAGCCGACATGTTTGCTTCGTAAGCCACTTGATTGTTGATTTTGGACATAACATTAATTCAAAAAATAAATTTTGGAAATTATGAAAAACTACATTAAGAAATGCACCTTCGAATTTCAATTTCTACCAAGTTCCTATTTTCATGATTTCTTTGTAACATTACAGCAACCTGTAGCGTATAAATACAACAAACTCTTTCCATGCGAATCTTTCTAATTATCCTTATTTCTCTTGGTCTTTGCTTTGGCGCATATGAAGGCTATCAATTACGCAAACTCACAGCCGAACAAACAGAATACAAAGAGGCATTAGCTGAAATGAATAGGATTAACTATGGTCTATTCAATATGGAACTGTGGAAAGATAAAGCTTTGTCTATTTTTATGAATCGAATTGACAAATTCAAACTCAATCCTGAAGTATACAATGAGATAGATAAAGAACTCAATGTGTATCTTGGTAAATTATATGTGGAGTGGATATCTTCTGGAGAACTGGCTAATATATTATTGGACGAAGGTGAAAGACAGGGAAAAATACCTAAATTGATGGGTACAATGCTAAAAAACAGCATTGGTGATATAGTGAGAGGTCTTAACCTCAATAGAGAAATTCCTAACTACGCTAAAGTACTTACAGCAGAAATCAAGAAAAATGAACCTATGCTTGCTGGGTATCTCCAAGAAGCATTAAAAGGTATGCTCTTTGATGCAACAGAAAAAACGATAAAGGATGCTAGAATGCCCATTTATGAGCACTATGGACATGCTACATTACTCGACACCAATACCGATCTCAAAGATAGAGTTACGGTGCTCGATACAAAAATCAACTCCAAAATTAAAGTAGTTTACTCTATCGTTCTTGGTCTCGTTATATTATGTCTATTATTATATGGAATCATAGGAGCCATTTCAGCCATTAGTCTTATTTCATTTGCATCTATTATTTTACTTCTGCTAGGTGTGTCAATGCCTATGATAGATATCGATGCAAGACTCAACAACTTTACCATGGATATCATTGGCACTCAATTATCATTCGATGAGCAGTATATGTATTACCAATCTAAATCAATTATGGATGTTACTTGGACCCTAATCGAAGGTCGCGGGATTGACCTCAAGATTGTTGGTATTATGATCTTACTTTTTAGTATAGTTGTACCATTCATCAAATTGGTTTTATCCTCAGCATTTCTTTACAGCAATAAAATCAGAAATAACAAGCTCGCAAAAGGCATCATTTATCATCTTGGAAAATGGAGTATGGCTGATGTATTTGTTGTGGCTATGTTCATGGCATATATAGGCTTCTATGGTATCATCACCGCGCAACTAGGAGATATTGGAAGAAATCAAACTGGATATGCTGTAGAGACTCTTAACTATAGTAAGCTTTCTCCTGGGGCGTTGTTTTTTACTACTTATTGTATCCTTAGTATTATTACTGGGATACTGATTAAGAGATGGGAAGGGAAGCAGGAGGCATAGTGATATTGTCAAAGTCATAAAACAACTTTACAAACAAACATCTTTACAACATCACAAATAAAACGACAACACGTATTATACTTTTATCATGTCATAAAGTTGTTATGTAGCCCATCTGGGCTTTTTATATTGTGAGATATTGGAGTAGTTTTATAAAGACTATTGAATAAAAACTAAAAAATGAGGCCTTTTACTAAAAGCCTCATTCTTATTTAAACTGGTTCCTTATAAATCACCAAATCATTCTCCATTCACAACTACTTCTATAAACTCACTAAAGTGTGATTCTTTTTGATCTTCATAAATTGGCTTTATCATGTAGTAGACTGCTTCTCTAGTAATAGCATCAACTAAAAAAGATTCATTGCCATCTACAAATTTGTATTTCCTCATTTTATCTTTACTTGCTCCTCTGTATACCATGACTTGTTTTAGTCTTGATTTTTCCTTAAGGTCCCACGAGATTGTTACATTTTTTTGATCCTCATCCAATTGATAATCAAAGGATAAGAAAGGCTCAAATTTTTCTACCTTCTTTTGCAAAGTTATTTGTCTTGGACTTGTTGGATCTGATTTCAGACCTACTTCATCAAACGCTACTAAAGTATATGAATAGGGCACTTCGTAATCAAGATCTAGTTCAAAAATGAAATTTTCTCGTGCACTTGTTGTATCAAGAATAGATGCTAATGTCCATGCATTTTCAATATTAATGGCTCTTCTGTATAAATGGTAAGTTACAACATCATTACTTGGACTAGGGGTCCAATTTATTATGACAGAATCATTTGATTGTGAAATCGAAGAAATACTAGGAGAACCAGGAGGGATAATATCGGGCTTTTGTATTCTTATGATTTCCGACAAGGCAGATCTATTGTCTCTAGTATCTGCCGCTTGCAGTCTATACAATACTTCCTCTGTACCAAACTTAAGATCAACCGTGTCTCGATAAATTGTATCTCTAAGTAAGTTTTTTGTAATGAGACCAAATTCTTGATTATCAAAGTTGGATTTAAATAATCGGTAGCCCCATAAATCAGACTCGCTATTAGCTTTCCATTCTATGACTATTTGCCCTACGCTGTCAATGAATGCTCCTACTATTTCTGGAACTGCAGGTGGAATTGTGTCTTGCCCCATTATAAAAACTGAAATAGACCCTACTGGTTTCCCTCTATAGGGTACAGCTTCTACTCTAAAGTGGTTCTGCGTGTATTCAAGAGGAATTTTCACTTCTTTTGTTTGGTTAGAAAGGGAATCTTTTACTATTTCATAGTGACCATCTTCCGATTCTGCTCTCATTATTCTATAAGATCTAACCAACTCATCATACTCTTCTGGCATGTACCATTTAATTTCTGCATGATTATCTTCGGATTGATTTGCATATTCTATCATTGGAGACATTCCTATTGGCACATATCCTTGCCCTGTAAATACGTGCTCATTTTTTGACAACTCCCCGAAATAATCAAATCCTTGTACCTTATACCAATAAGTCTTGTTATTTTCTGGCAGACTATCATTAAAAGTCATCTTTAATAAATCACTTGAGTCGGCAACAAGCCCAAGTGTATTTGTCAACGGCCTATTATTTACTTGAGAGTAAGTAAGACCATCTTCCGATCTTGAGACCATATATCCAAAGTAATGTTTTTGGTATCCTGCACCATCCCAAGTAATGTCTACATTTCTATTTTTCCATTCTTCTACAATCTCAGGTAACAGTGGGTCATAGATATTTGCCGAAATTATGTCAAATATTATAGTTTCTGATGTACCAGTGAATATCTTAAACCTATAATCAGTATTCGGTTCGTAATCAACTTCATATCCTAAACCTGCCAATTTCGATATTTCAAAATCATATGATATTGAATACATCAGAAAACCAAGTGAGAGGCGATCTTCTCGTGATTTATCGCCTTTCAAATCAAATATTTTATCAAATTTATTATCATCCGAATCTGGATATATAAATGATCTTGCACCCGCAGCGAAGTCATTCAAATCATCGGAAGTTTCTGCTTCGAACTTTAGCCACTCATTCACAGATGAGGGTTTGATTATATTAGAAGTGTATAACATTTCTTTACCCTCTCTAAGTTTGTAGACTTCTATCGTATATCCGTCAGTTTTAGATTTCGACCAATCATCTGAGTTTCTTGGCTCCCATCTCACTTTCAGCTTTCCATCAGAGACTTTGTAGCTGTGATAATCGTGAAGTAGAAGTTGAGCATCCGATGTACTATAAGTTACAAGTAAAATGAAAATTGCAAAAATACATTTAATAATTGCTGTTAAAAAAGAGTGAGCCTTTCCAAGTTTTTTCAAACGCATTGATTGTTTATTATTTCTCATGATTATTTCGTCTAATTGAGTTTATTGTTATGTTTTTGATCCCCTTTTAAAGGAAGACATGTTTCGATTGACTCGAGCCAGGTTCTATTTATTCACAGATTATACCACATTGTTCTCCTATATCAAATCCAATGGAGGCTCTTTCTCCAAATGCAACAGCAGTTACATTAACATCCAAATAGGATGGTTTGAATAAGTCAAACTCTACTTTCACCCCTACTCCTAAATCTGGCAAATCAAAACAGGTTATATGTCCTCCTTCTAATGACACCAAAGCATATGCCCTTCCTGTAGCTCTGAATCCATTCAATCCATGAGGTGGTGGTGTATCCGTTTGATTACAAGTAGTTTCTGAATCATATTTCAGCAAAGAAAGATCAAATCCTACCAAGGCTCTTGCTTTTATCTGAAATCCAAGAAGACAGGCTCCAAGAGGACCTCCTATTTTCTCATCGATCTCAAAACCAGCGAATGCCCCAAAGGCTATTCCTGTTCCTTTTGCTGGACTCTTACCTCCACATGTCAGTCCTTTCCTATTGTCCTTCAATACGTCAGGATCATCGTCTTTAAAGAATGCTATGACTTCATCTGGTGCAGGAGGTGCGCCAGGAATCGTATTCCCTGTGAGAAAGTAACATTGAGCAGTAAGCTTATTGTCACCATACAATACCTGCAATGATACCGGCTCCATCACCACCAATTCATCTTCATTAAAAAATCCTGGGACAACGACTTGTTGTTCATCATTTTTATAATAGCCACCCATATAGAAGTGCCAATCTCCATCCTCTGAAGCGGCCGTACCTTGTCCACTTTGATCTATTAATAAATCGAGGGTTGCTTCTCCTTTTAAAAGTTCTCCTGCTTCAATAGTTACTTTTGCATATCCATGGAGGGTGAAGCCCCCGTCGAAATCAAGCGATATTCCTATCTGCCCTTTGATCTTTTTATCTTCTCCGGCTACGCCTGAGGCAGGCTCCTGAACAACTTCAATGTCACTTTTAATAATTTCATCTTGATCCTTAACTAAAGAGGGAACTCTTTCCTCTATATTAAGTTTTAATGTAGTGTTCACTTTACCTGGTTTAAGAATATCCACGGTGCCCCAGAATGTTATGTTCTGCAAAGTACCAGAAGGACTAAACCTTATTATTGCCGTCAGTAGACCGTCCATCAACCCACCTTTGGTAACTATGGAAGTGGTAAATTTCAACCCTAATCCCGTGCTAGAATTAGGGACATAAACGACTCCAGTTGTAGCCTCTCCTATTGCATTAATAGCACCAGCTTTTGGTTCCCCAGCATTGAACGAATTAGGCCTCATATGGTAGAAAGCACCTCCTCCAAAACCATTCAGCTCGAACGGGGGAAAAATTGGAATAGACCATTCATCACTTTGAACAAGACCATCTACCATCCAATATCTATAATTATCTATATCACCAGCTGGTGGTGGAGGACTTTCTTCTTCAAGCGGTACACCACCTCCAGTCTCTCCAGAAGAAGAGGGGGAGCTACCAAATATAGCGGCCATTTTTAGGGAAAATTTACCTTCATTTTCCGGTTTATCTAAATCATCTCCCATTATTTTCGCAGTAATACTTGCACTAAAACCTTTGCCATATACCTTATCACCTTCGAATAAATTAAGACTACCAGTACCATAAAACTGTGGTACGTTGACAGTAACATTTGCACCTGTAAAGTTGATACTCTCGTTTACCCAGTGCTGTGATCCTCCTGTATCTCTTTTTAGTTTACCTAATACCTCAAAACCACCAGTAGCACTTATAGTACTTTTCTCCGTTTTCATTAGATTAA
>OJIO01001370.1_pt1 | contig 10883 bp, 10 predicted proteins | sample 1595621 | NCBI WGS metagenome assembly OJIO01 (sample SAMN05416776, study PRJEB24817) | seawater metagenome | isolation source: Sea water | place: Canada:Atlantic | collected 2013-07
GCTCGGAGATGTGTATAAGAGACAGGACTAGCAGCTCTTGAGGCAATGGCCAGCGGAGTACCTATTATCTCTAGTGATTCTGGAGGTCTTCCAGAGGTTAACATTGCAGGAGAAAGTGGTTATTTAAGTGCTGTGGGAAATATTAAAGAAATGGCAGCAAATGCTATTAAGATTTTAAAAGACGATGCTACTTTAGACAGCTTTAAAGCAAATGCAAAGAAATCTTCTCTGCGCTTTGATACAAAACGAGTAGTCCCTCAATATGAGGCTTTGTATAAGCGTGCGCTTTTAAAGCCTGCAGTGGTTTAATTTTTTACAAGCATCTATTTTTTTGCTGTAAAATAGTGTTATGTTACCTGTAATAGTTCTATTTTTAAACATCAATACCTTATTTTGAAACAGCTTCTGCAACAATTACAAAACCAGTTAAAAGGTACGCTCTTTTTTGACGACTTACACAAAACCATCTACGCTACAGATGCATCCGTGTATCGTAAAATACCATTGGCAGTTGCCTATCCTTCAGATAATCAAGACATACAGCAATTAGTTAAATTTGCACAAAAAAATGCGATTTCCTTAATCCCAAGAACAGCAGGAACATCACTAGCTGGACAATGTGTGGGTGAGGGAATTGTTGTGGATGTCTCAAAACATTTTACTGAAATTATAGAATTAGATGTTGCTGCAAAAACAGTAAAGGTTCAGCCCGGTGTTATTAGAGATGATCTCAATAATTATCTAAAACCGCATGGCTTATTTTTTGGACCTAATACATCAACATCAAACCGGTGTATGATTGGCGGGATGGTAGGTAATAACTCTAGCGGAACCACCTCAATTCAGTATGGAGTTACCAGAGATAAGGTTTTGGCTTTAGACTGTATTTTGTCTGACGGGTCCCAGGTTTGTTTTTCTAGTATTTCTAAAGAAATTTTTATAGAAAAAACCAAACTAGACTCTCTTGAAGGATCTATTTATAAAGAGCTTCATAGTGTATTGCATAACAAAGAGGTGCAGCAAGAAATTCGAAAGCAGTTTCCTAAACCAGAAATTCATAGGCGCAATACTGGATATGCTCTAGATGAACTTATAGATACAACTGTTTTTGGAGGTGACAACCCTTTTAATATGTGTACGCTATTATCTGGTAGCGAGGGTACTTTGGCATTTACAACTGCCATTACCTTGCAGCTCGATAGCTTGCCTCCAGAGAAAACAGCCATGTTGGTCACTCATTATGATAGCCTAGAAAAAGGACTACTGGATGTAGTACATGCCATGAAACATGAGCTGTATTGTTGTGAGCTGATGGATGATATTATTTTAGAGCGTACCAAAGAAAATACAATGTATCGTCCGTATCGTTTTTTTGTAAAAGGTGCGCCAAAAGCCATGTTGTTTCTAGAAGTGAAGGCAACTACAGCCCAAGCACTGCAGGATAAAATTACTGCTTTACAAACAACATTAGACAAAGAAAAATTAAGCTACCATACTGTTGTATTGTATGATCAGGATGTTTCCAAGGCGCTACATTTAAGAAAGGCAGGGCTTGGCCTTTTGGGAAATATGGTGGGAGATAAAAAGGCAGTTGCTTGTATAGAAGATACCGCTGTAGCCCTTGAGGATTTACCTAGTTACATAAAAGAGTTTACCGCCATCATGAAATCCTACAATCAAGAGGTGGTGTATTATGCACATGCTGGAGCAGGGGAGCTGCATTTGCGGCCTATTTTAAATTTAAAAACCAAGCAAGGCGTTTCCTATTTCAGAAGTATCACCACAGATGTAGCGCATTTAGTAAAAAAATATAAAGGTTCTTTCTCTGGAGAGCATGGAGATGGTATTGTACGCTCAGAATTTATACCCATTGTTATTGGAGAAAAAAATTATGCGCTGCTTAGTGTTGTGAAAAAAGCTTTTGACCCTAACTATATATTCAATCCAGGAAAGATAACAGCACCATTTAAAATGGATGTATCTCTGCGTAACGATTATAAACAGGATGCTCCAACAATAGATACAGCCTTTAACTTTGATGATTCTCAAGGAATTCTCAGGTTAGCAGAAAAATGTAATGGTAGTGGTGATTGTAGAAAATCTGCTGCTGCAAGTGGCATGATGTGCCCTAGTTATCATGCAACAAAAAACGAAAAAGATACCACAAGGGCCAGAGCAAATGTACTTAGAGAGGTATTAACTACCAATGATGCCAAAAATAAATTTGATTCAACACAGCTCAAAGAGGTGTTTGATTTATGCATTAGTTGCAAAGCATGTGGGAGTGAGTGCCCAAGTAATGTTGATATGGCAACAAGCAAGGCAGAATTTTTATATCAATATCAAAAAACACACGGTGTCTCTAGAAGCACAAAGCTATTTGCACAAAGTAGCAAATACACATCCCTTGCTGCCAAAATGCCGATCCTTACAAATGCTTTGTATACCAATAAAAGTACCGCTAGAATTATCAAAAAAATAGCAGGGATTGCTCCACAGCGTAACCTACCAAAACTCAACCTTTGGAAAAGACAGGAAAAACAAGTTTCTGTAAGCCCAAATGGTAAAAAAGTACTTTTATACATTGATGAATTTTCAAAATATTTGGATGGTGGTATCGCCCAAGATGCGATAGATTTACTCCTTGGGTTAGGGTATGAGGTGTCTGTTGTAGATAATTTAGATAGCGCTAGGGCTTTAATTAGTAAAGGTTTTTTAAAGCAGGCTAAAGTGTGTGCTACACAAAACATAGCCTATTTTAAATCTAAAGTTTCTAAAAAAATACCGCTACTAGGTATAGAACCCTCGGCAATATTAGGTTTTAGAGATGAGTTTTTACGTTTGGTGGATGACAGAGCTGCTGCAAGTCATATTTCACAACATGTATACCTTTTAGAAGAATTTTTGGCCTCAGAGTTTGAAAATGGAGAAATCTCTAAAACCCTATTTACACAGGCTCCTGCCCAGATTAAAATACACGTGCATTGCCATCAAAAAGCCTTAGGGTCTCAAAAAAACACATTTGACGTCTTAAATTTCCCAACCCACTATAGCCCAACATTAATAACCTCTGGATGTTGTGGTATGGCAGGTAGCTTCGGGTATGAAAAAGAGCATTATGCTGTGAGTATGAAAATAGGCGCGTTGCGATTATTCCCTGCTGTCCTCAAAGCAAAAAAAAATACGATTATTGCTGCCAACGGAACAAGCTGTAGGCACCAAATAAAAGATGGGACTCAGCGCGAGGCGCTACATCCCATAACTATTTTAAAAAATGCATTGCTTTAGTTTCCTATTTCAAAGCTAGTTAAGGTAGCGGTGCTCACAGTTGTATTTTGCTCTTGGATAGGAATTTCTAATCCTGGAATTACACTTAAATCTTCAAGGGTATAATCTATAGTTTCTTTAGAAAATACCAGCCCTATGTTTGCAGCATAATAATTTTCTACCACTAATACGTCTTGGGAGCTTAAAATAGGAAAGGATAATGTTGTGCCACCTATTTGAATTTGTGTGCTTATTTCTAGGTTCAATACAATGTTAGACTGTATTACATCTGTATATGTTTGGGTGTCGGTGGTATAAGAGGGTAATACCTGCTCTTGGGTTGTTATAGATGTATATTCAATAATAATAGGGAAATCCATAATAGTTTGCTCAAATGATCCCGCAATAATGTTAAGCTGTGTTCCGCTTAAAGCATTTGAGTCAAACAACACTGCATTGTTTAGTGGTATGCTTATATCTGGAAATCCTTCAACTGGGACGCCGCCTAGAGCTCCATTTACGATAAGTTTTCCAGTTTCTTTTCTTACAAGGTTTTGAGTGAGTAAGCCAACCATAAAGCCTCCAGGGTTTAATTCTTGAGTATCTAGGTTTGTGTACTGCACCCCATTGTCTTGTTGTGTTCCAACAACAAACATATTGTCTTGACTGATTTGATCTTCACTCTCATTGGTATAACTCCAAGATGAGTTTAAGTTTAGTGGGAAATACGCTGCGGTGTTATTGGTATTTGGTGTGGTATCATCACCACCACAAGAAATTAAACCTAAAGTTAACATAGTAAGACTAAGTAAAGAATATTTCATAATTGTATGTTTTGAGGCAAATATATCAAAAACAATGAGATTGTAAGTATTCAATACCCAAGATTGCTGTGTTTGTATAACTATTTATTTTTTTAAAAAACTAGACAAAAAAAAAGAGCAACTACCGCAGGTAATTGCTCTTTTTAAGTATTGTAAACGAATCCTACTATCCTAAATATTTTTTAAGGATATGACTCTTACTTTCTTGACGCAAGCGACGGATTGCTTTTTCACGAATTTGACGCACACGTTCACGACTCAGCTCAAAGGTGTCTCCAATTTCTTGAAGTGTCATAGCTGGTTGACCGCTTAGGCCAAAATTTAATTTTACTACATCTGCCTCACGAGGAGCAAGGGTGTCTAGTGCTCTATCAATTTCAATTTTTAAAGACTCATGTATGAGCGCCTTGTCTGGATTTGGTGTTTCACCAGAGCTAATTACATCATACAGGTTATTGTCATTTTCACCTTCTTGGAAAGGCGCATCCATTGATAAACTTCTAGATGAATTTTTTAAAGACTGTTTTACACTACTAACAGTCATGTCTAGTTCTTTTGCTATCTCTGATGCAGAAGGAACACGCTGGTGTACTTGTTCTAGATGTATAGATGCCTTACGTATTTTATTAATATCACCAATCTTATTTAGAGGTAAACGTACCACGCGAGATTGTTCTGCAATGGCTTGAAGTATAGATTGTCTAATCCACCATACAGCATATGATATAAATTTAAACCCTCTAGTTTCATCAAAACGCTGCGCAGCTTTTACAAGACCTACATTACCTTCATTAATAAGGTCACTAAGTGTTAACCCTTGATTTTGATATTGCTTTGCTACCGAGATAACAAAACGAAGGTTTGCTTTTGTTAATTTGTCTAAGGCGCTTTGATCTCCTTCACGAATACGTTGTGCTAACTCAACCTCTTCCTCTGCGGTTATCATGTCAATCTTACTTACATCTTGCAAGTAACTGTTCAAAGATTTGGTTTCTCTATTGGTAACCTGCTTGGTAATTTTGAGTTGTCTCATTGGATCAAATGTGTTTTAGGTTATATGTTTTCTTATTTGCTGCCTACTTGCTTCAGAAATAAAACTATATCTGAGGTTTGTTTTAACAACAATATAAGTTCACTACTTACTTATACGTAAGAGGTTCTTTGTTTGTTACAAAATAATTTATATTTTTTGTGAAACCTTTGTTTGTTAGCTGCGTCTTTATATTGAAGGGCACAATAGCTTCTTTTTTGAAGGATACCTGGGTTTCTATTTTAAAATTTTTATCACCTTATAGCCCATTGGTGTATATTTGTAGATAGCTATATTGGTGTACTGTATGTTGTATTAGTTTTTTAGTGGAGCTATTATCTTTAGCTTAGAAATAAAAAAGTGTTTATGAAATTATATGTCTGTCTATTACTACTTTTATTGAGCTTTTCGCTAAGTGCGCAGTTTGATAATACCACCAAAAAAGTTGGTTTTGAGCCAATTGATAGGGTAGTGAATGATCCTACAGGTTTAGAAATACCCAAATCTCCAATACCTGGATTAACCAACCAACAAAACCGTTTTGAGATAAAAAATGATAATGTAAGTACGCTTGGTACTGATGATCCAAAGCCTATTGATATATCAACAGATGACGGTTTTCTAACCACCAAAACCGACATGACTCCCAATGCTTTTGTTAAAGATAAACCAGCCACAGCTGCCTTTGATAGAGACCAGGTGCTGGGGGAGATTAAAACCAAGGGTGGTTTTGTAAATGTTGTGTACAGAGATCATCAAAGTGTAGATGGAGATAGAATACGGGTGTATGTTAATGATGATATTGTACAAAGTGATATCTCTTTAGATGCAAGTTTTAGAGGCTTTGACCTTACCCTTACACCAGGAGAAAATATCATAGAATTTCAAGCTTTAAATCAAGGTGAAAGTGGTCCAAACACTGCAGAGCTGCATGTGTATGATGAAAATGGAACCTTGATTTCTAAAAACGAGTGGAATTTGCTAACGGGAAGAAAAGCTACAATTATTGTCTTCCAAGATTAATATATTTAAGCCTAAAACTCCACTTTTATTTGGGCTACTTCTGCAGGCTCCATAGCATCTATACTATACTGCCCAATTCTAACTCTTATCAGGCGCAGTGTCGGAAACCCAACTGCTGAGGTCATCTTACGAACTTGCCTAAACTTTCCTTGGGTGATGGTAATAGAAATCCAAGAGGTTGGCCCGTGGCGGTCATCTCTTATTTTTTTTGCGCGTTTTGGCAGGGTAGGAGTGCTTGTAAGTAATTTAACCTTGCATGGCCTAGTTAGGTATGGTTTGTCATCTACTGTTATATGAACACCTTCTTGTAGTTTTAAAATTTCAGAAGTATGTATAATACCGTCTACTTGGGCATAATATTCTTTTTCTACGCCACTGTTATTTACATGATAGCTATAAGCGCCATTGGTGGTCAGTAGCAGTAGGCCCTCACTAGGCTCATCTAGTCTTCCAATAGCCATTGTGCCCTTTGGGAAATCAGCTAAAGAACCTAAAAAAGTTTTGCTTTTAGCATGCCTGTCATTGGTAGTGAATTGACTCACCACTCCATAGGGCTTAAATACTTTGTAATAGCTGTGTAATGTGTTTTGCATTATTAGCCAATGAGCAAATCTATAATAGCGGCTAGTTCAAAGTCTTTTTCTGTAACCCCGTCTGCATCATGTGTAGATAAGAAAATCTCTAAGGTATTGTATACATTGGTCCACTCTGGGTGATGATTAAGACGTTCTGCTTCAAAAGAGATACGTGTCATGGCAGAGAAAGCTTCTTTGAAGTTCTCAAATTCAAAACTTGCAAACAGACCACCTTCAACATACTCCCAGCCTTCAAACTGAGCTAGTTTTTCTGTAATTTGTGCTTGGGTATATTTTATCATACTATTTATTGGTTTTTAAGAGTAATAAGATCCTCTAGGGTAGAATTTTCAACAACATCTGCCACGGTGGTTTGATAGTTTGTAGGCAGGATATTGTGCTTTGGTAAAATAGCTAAGTATTGATCATCATTACTGTTGTAAATACTTTTAAAGATAGGTGTCTTGTTGCTTATTTTCTCACAAATCTCTGTAAATAAGTCTTGATGATGCACTAAATCATTGCTTGCCAAATGAAAAATACCTGTTAGCTCTTTATTAATAATGTAATGGATTTGTTGTGCTATGGTGTTTGCGGTGGTAATACTTATAATAAGATTTGGGTACACATCAAAAACTGCTTGGTGTTTAATGGCTTGTCTTACTTGAAGAATTCTTGGGCTATACGCACCAAGCACCATTGGTAGTCTTAAAACACTAACCTGATTTTTAATTTTCTCAAAGAGTAGTTTTTCTACAGAAACTTTAAATTTCCCGAATTCGCTTACTGCAGTGGGGCGAGTATCTTCATAGCTTGGTAAGCTAGAGAGACCATCAAACACACTTACAGAAGATAAAAAAAGAAGCTTACACCCTGGGGCGTCATTTATATATTTACAGACCTGTTTATGAGCATGGTATTGCGCTTTAAAATTTCCACGAATGGCAGATATAATAAGGGTTGGCTTAATTTGCTGTAGTGTTTTAGTAATATCATCATTGGCTATATCATACCCAAAAAATGCCTTATTGTTATCATACAATTCATGGGCAGAACAGTAGGTACCATAGGTCTCAAAATAAGTGCACAGTTCTCTATAGATGGCATTGCCAACGTAACCGCTTGCCCCTAAAATTAATATCCTGTGTTTTTGTTTTTGCATCTAGTTTTAATTTGCCTACATCCTTGCTTTGTTTCCAATTAGCAAAAAAGGTACTTGCACTAATTTATTTTTTGTAGAATGGTAGTTTTACAACCATTGCAGGCACTATTTTATTACGTATTTGAATATGTATTTGAGATCCAACTTCTTTTAATGCCATAGGTACATATCCCAAACCAATACCCTTGCCCATAGATGGAGACATGGTACCGCTTGTTACCCTACCAATACTGTTGCCTTGAGCATCTACAATAGCATATCCCTGTCTTGGTATACCACGCTGGGAAAGCTCAAAACCAACCAATGTTTTTGAAACCCCAAGTTCTTTTTGTTTTTTAAGAGATTCACTGTTTATAAAATCTTTATTAAATTTTGTAATCCAGCCAAGACCAGCCTCTAAAGGGGATGTGGTGTCATCTATATCATTTCCGTAAAGGCAATAGCCCATTTCAAGTCTTAGGGTGTCTCTGGCTGCAAGACCTATGGGTTGGATGCCCCAATTAGCTCCAGCTTCCAAAACTTTTGTCCATATTTTTGCCACCTGGGTGTTTTTGCAATAAATCTCAAAACCACCACTACCTGTGTAGCCCGTTGCGCTAATAATTACATTTTCAACACCTGCAAAAGTGTTTATCTTAAAGGTATAAAATTTAATGGCGCTTAAATTTTCTTGTGTAAGGCTTTGCATTGCTTGTATTGCTTTTGGACCTTGTATGGCCAAAAGTGAATAGTGATCACTGCTGTTTTCAAGCGAAGCTTCCATGGTGTTGTGCGCGTTAATCCAAGCCCAATCTTTATCTATATTTGATGCGTTTACAACCAATAGCCATTTTTCAGCAGCTATTCTATACACAATAAGATCATCTACCACACCGCCATCTTGATTAGGAAAACAACTGTATTGGGCCTCACCATCTTCTAGTTTGGAGGCGTCATTGCTACACACCCTTTGTATTAAACTAAGCGCATTTGGTCCTGTTATAAAAAACTCTCCCATATGGCTTACATCAAACACACCTACTTTTTCTCTTACGGTTTGGTGTTCTAGATTAATTCCTTGATAAGAAACGGGCATGTTATACCCTGCAAAGGGTACCATTTTTGCGCCAAGGGCAGCATGTATTGCAGATAGAGCTGTGTCTTTCATTGTATAATGTATTTACACAGCCAATAAAATGATGTTTTAAACACTGTGTTGTTTGTTGGTTCAGATTTTAAAAAACAAATATAACGCTAGGGTAGTGGGCTTACCAAATTTTTATGAGTATTGCTTAAAAATAATAAATGATTGTCTACTACACTTTTTTCTCTTTATTGTGATAGCGCCAGAAAATCTACTAAAATAGCATTCTGCTCAATACCTAAATTTCTGTTAGTTATACAAAAACTTATGTTGTACTTTTGTTTAAACAATTCTAAATTCATGTCTGAAATACATCATATAAGCAGCTCCCTTCTTGAGCTATCTGTCATTAAAGATATCGTTGATAACCACAAACAATTAGCCCTTTCTAAAGAGTCTACAAATAAGATAAATAACTCATATGAGTTTCTTTCTAAAAAAATAAAAAATAACGAAACACCTATTTATGGTATAAACACAGGTTTTGGATCTTTGTGTAACGTTAAAATCTCTTCAGAGAATTTATCAAAACTTCAAGAAAACCTAGTTACTTCTCATGCCTGTGGTACGGGAGAGTATGTGCCCAAGGCTATAGTGAAGTTAATGTTATTACTTAAGATACAATCCTTGAGTTATGGCTACAGTGGTGTGCAGTTAATAACCGTTGCTAGATTGGTGGCCATGTACAATGCCAATGTAATTCCTGTTGTGTATACACAAGGGAGTCTTGGCGCCTCAGGAGATTTATCTCCACTTGCTCACATGTCTTTGCCGCTTTTAGGTAAAGGAGATGTTTGGCTAGAAGATGCAATTGTGCCCACTTCAAGTATCATGAAAGAGCACAATTGGAGCCCAATAACACTAATGGCTAAAGAAGGGTTGGCCCTTTTAAACGGAACACAGTTTATGAGCGCCTATGGGGTTTATATGCTACTGAAGAGTTATAAATACTCTTACCTGGCAGATGTTATTAGTGCTGTTTCTATAGATGCCTTTGATTGTAACATGAGCCCATTTAATGCTCTTGTTCATAAAGTACGGCCGCACAAGGGGCAGCTTGAAACGGCAGCACGTATCAACGAGATCTTGCAAGACAGTGAGCTTGGAGCTGCCGATAAAACAAATGTACAAGATCCCTATTCTTTTAGGTGTATACCCCAGGTGCATGGCGCAACCAAAGACACCCTTGGATTTGTGCATCAAACATTTAAAACAGAGATTAACGCAGTTACAGATAACCCTAATATTTTCATAGAAGAGGATTTAATTATCTCTGGCGGAAATTTTCATGGCCAGCCACTGGCTCTTGCCTTAGATTATATGGCCATTGCAATGAGTGAACTAGGAAGTATTTCAGAGAGAAGAACCTACCAGCTAATATCTGGTTTGCGTGATTTACCTGCTTTTTTGGTGAGTAATCCAGGCCTAAACAGCGGTTTTATGATACCTCAATATACAGCAGCAAGTATTGTAAGTCAAAACAAACAACTTGCCACACCAGCCTCTATAGATTCTATAGTTTCTTCAAACGGGCAAGAAGACCATGTGAGTATGGGAGCTAACGGGGCAACAAAATGTTTGCGTATTATAGATAATATAGAAACCATACTTGCAATTGAGCTCATGAACGCCTCTCAAGGCCTAGCCTTTAGGGATAAAAAATCATCACCCTTTGTAATGTCATTTATAGAGAATTATAGACAGGTGGTTCCTTTTTTAGAGCAGGATAGAATTATGGCAGATGATATTCATGCAAGTATTGCTTTTCTTCAAAGCTTTAGTGTAGATAGTGAACTGCTTTTTTAACAGCTATTGATATAGTTTTCCTTAGTTTCTTGTATTAAAGTCTGTCTCTTATACACATCTGACGCTGCCGACG
>OJIO01001372.1_pt1 | contig 10871 bp, 9 predicted proteins | sample 1595621 | NCBI WGS metagenome assembly OJIO01 (sample SAMN05416776, study PRJEB24817) | seawater metagenome | isolation source: Sea water | place: Canada:Atlantic | collected 2013-07
CCTCTTCGTCGGCAGCGTCAGATGTGTATAAGAGACAGATTTATAAGAAAGCATTTTATAATACAGTTTAGCAGCAAGGAATTCTGAAGCTTTGTGCCCCAGAATAGGAGCAAGCTCTACAATATCAAATCCTACCACATTTTTTTGTTCGAAGATTTTCTTTAAATAGTTTATAACTAAATACCAATCCAGACCTCCCGGCTCCGGAGTACCCGTTGCAGGCATAATAGAAGGATCAAATGCATCTAGATCAAATGTGATGTAAACATTTTCACTCATTTTACTGATAGAATTCTCTTCCCAATTATTATCACTCCCTATTTCATTAGCAAAATAGACTTTATCGTAGTCCATGTGTTCTTTCTCCGAGATGTCCATACTCCTGATTCCAACTTGAATCAAGTTACAGTTCTTACTTGCATCATATACTGCACACGCATGATTATACTTAGTACCTCCATAACTTGGTCTAAGATCGGCATGGGCATCTATTTGTAATACAGTCAGGTTTTCAAAATGCTCATAATGTGCTTTGATTAATCCAATACTGACGCTGTGCTCACCACCAAAGAAGGTTAAAAACTTACGTTCTTTAAGTAGTTGTCTGGTATTCTGATACGTGAACTCAAACATATCTTCAGGACTATCAAATTCAGGAACTTCAGGAAGTAGATGGATTCCTTTTTGGTATACTTCTGAATCGGTCTCAATATCATAAAGCTCCATATTTTCTGCAGCATCCATAAATGCTTCAAAACCTTTATCTGCACCTTTACCCCAAGTACTAGTGCCATCATATGGTATTGATTGCAAGTATATTTTAGCGCTGTCTTTCACACACAAATTCCCATCAATTCCTGCGAATGTTCTCATTATATTATATTCTTTAGATATCAATTAATAGCCTAAAATATCAAGCATCTCGTCCACTGTCTGTTCGCTTCGGTAGAGCCTATCCGTGTAGTTACCAGTTTCATCTCTATCTATAATAATCATCTTTGGAGATGGTATTAAGCAGTGTTTGATACCTCCATAGCCACTTAAAGAATCTTGGTAAGCTCCTGTATGAAAAAAACCAATGTACAGCGGCTCTACATCCTCTTCAGAGTATTTTGGCAAGAAAAGTTGTTGATTCATATCCTCACTATTGTAATAATCTGAGTGATCACAGCTAATTCCACCAATGTTTACTCTGGTATATTCGTTATCCCATTTATTGATGGGCAGCATGATAAACTTCTCATTTATAGACCAAGCATCAGGGATAGTATTCATAAGACTATTATCCACCATATACCACATCTCTGTATCGTTTTGAGCTTTTTGTTCAAGCACCGAAAATATGGTCGCACCACTCTCTCCAACTGTATACTTACCAAATTCCGTAAAAATATCTGGCTCTTCTATACTAGCTTCGCGGCATGCCGTTGCTATATTACCAACAAGCTCATTTATTATATATTCATAATTATATTCAAATCCCAAGTTGTTGCGAATCGGAAATCCGCCGCCTAGGTCGATGGCTTTCATCTCAGGACAAATTTGCTTAAGGTCTACAAAGAGCTTCATTGCTTTCTGAAATTCACCCCAGTAATACATATTGTCCTTTATTCCAGAGTCAATAAAGAAGTGCATCATCTTGAGACTGATATTTTCATCACCCTTGATCTCGTCTTTGTAGAAGTCAATAATTTCATTGGCTCGGATTCCTAATCTAGATGTATAATACGCGGTTTGTGGCTCTTCATCAATGGCCATTCGCACACCTATTTTAAGAGGGGTGCTTAAGCCCTTTGCATATCGCTTTACTCTTTTCAATTCTGACTTTGAGTCTAGTATCAAGATAGAATTATAAAAACCATCTTTATTCAACCTAGCTATCTTTTGAAGATAATCTTCGGTCTTATACCCATTATGAATGATGATAATACTCTTATTTATTTCACCTTCATCCAATAACTTGTAGATAAGATCAATATCAAATGAGGACGAGGTTTCAAGTTGTATTCCTTCCCTAACTGCTGTTTTCACAACATGAGAAAAGTGACAGCACTTAGTACAATAAGCATAGTAATATTTGCCTTTGTACTTGTGTTTTTTAATTGCTCTACTAAATAAATTCCTAGCCTTCTTAATTTGCTCGCCAATTCTGGGGAGGTACATTAACTTAAACGGGGTCCCATATTTTTCTACTAAGTACTTTAGCGAAACCCCATGGAATGTAAGGTAACCATCCTTCAAATCAAAACCTTCTTGTGGAAAGTAAAAACTCTGATCTATGAGGTCAAAATATGTGTTCTTCATCTACTCCTCTTCGTCTTTGTAAGTCGGCAATTCGAGATCATCATCTTGCTCTAACCAATGGCTTTTATGTTTATACTTTTCTTTGGTGTTTTTTGTTTTACCATGATGGATTGTATCTCCTACTTGGTCTTTCAGTTTTGTATTTAGCTCTTTTTTATGCTTTTTTTTAAGTTGCATAACTTTATTTTGTGTGTTTGATTGAATAAATATTAATAAGTTAAAATAAAGAGAGTGTAATATTCCATTGGTCACAATATTTATACACTTTTTTCATAAAGAAATATCGTCAGAAGTGTCACTTCCACTATCTTCTATATCGTCTTCCAGATCATCAATACTGATATCCACTACTTCTTCTTCATCACCGAAATCATTATCATCATTGCTATTGAATTCATCTAGGTGATCATCATCATCGTACTTATCTGCAAGTCTTGCTTGGACAGACGACTTTAGTTTACCATTGTCATCGTAGTCATCATCATTGGCTATCACATATATAGCTTCATCTTGAGTCATTCGTATGAGGTAATACTTATCCTCAATTTCCAAAGGAAGCCCTTTACGCTTTTTGCCATCAATTCCAACAAATTCAACTAAGTGATTACGAAATCCTCTAGGATATACAAGTTTTATTTGTTCCAATAAATCGTCAGCCACCTTATCATAATCTTTGATGACTCTTGGTTTCTTGATGTTTTCCATTTTATATAATTTATTATAATTCTTTCAATATTCCTAAATGAAGTATTCTTCCTCCAGTTTGATTTACAGGACTTACACTTTTTCCTATAACTATACCATCCTGCGGGGCATAGTATTCTCTTATTTTATTGCCAAATATGTCTCTCAGACTTGCTATCAACTCCCCTTTCTTGACCATTTGTCTCAACTCAACTGGAATTGATAATAATCCCCCTGTATCTGTATAAATCCATACACTCTCTTTGCAAAGGATTGTCTCTTTATCAATAGTCATGATTTCGTCATCTATCATTCCAAGATCACAGAGTACATTATGTACACCATCGACACCACTTCTTATTAGCTTTTTTTGGAACGTGCTAGGATTTCCAACTTCAAGAGTGATCGCTGGAATGCCCAAGTCATCCGCTGCACCTCTTAATGTACCATCAGACGGTGGATTATGCACTATTATATCTGCATTCTGCAAAAGAGCCATTTTCCTTACAATTGGCAGATCCATATCAGCTCTTATATAATAGCTATTTATCCTACCTGTACTAGCTGTATGTAAATCTAAGAGGTAATCTATATGGTTGACAAATCGCTGTATAAAACGATAAGCATAAACTTGGCTAATATTTCCATCTTCTTTCCCTGGCATGATATGATTGATATCTACACCATCATTGAATCTTCTTTTCTTCCGCATAAATCCAGGGACATTCACTACAGGTACACCTACTATTGTCCCAGAAAGCTCTTCGACTGACACTTCATTGAATAATCTTTGGATGACAGAAATACCATTGAGCTCGTTACCATGTACGGCAGCGGTAACTCCTAGTACCAGACCATCTTTCATCCCTCTCATAACCATGAGAGGTATAGAGATAGGGTTAGAAAATCCATCAGAGATAATTTTTAACCAATAATGTTTGCGACTACCACGAGGAGTATCTTCAACATTAAAGTCAGAAATCATTGGCACATTTTCATTTATTGTCATTTGCATATTCAAATATTTTGTCTATTGTTTGATTAATAATAGGTTTTCCTGACTGGGCCTGCGCCTGCGGAAATCCTCCGATACTTAAGGTATTGATCTCAGACAAAACGCGTTTACCATCATCATCAACCAACGTATCCGCTCCATAGATTAGAATACCCTCTTGGACCAATTTCGGACTGATGGTTTCTATAATATATCTTTCTTCTGATGTAATATCTGTTGGTACCGTTTGACCACCCTGAGAAACATTACACAGCCATGACCCTTCACGAGGCAGTCTTAGAGATGCTGCCATAATCTCGCCTCCAACTACCAGTATTCGTTTATCACCTTGACTTACATTTTTTAAGTATTTCATACCTATATACCCATCTATCGTAATGGCTTCTTCGATACGCTTCAGGTAGCTATCTCTATCAAAAGCTTCATCACCTTCAAATATCTTATTACCATCAATCTTTACAACTCCTTTCCCTCCATATTCTCTTAACGGTTTGAGTACTATTGGATGCATAATTGAGAAGTCAATTGCGTCCTCAACGCTATTGATCTTTTTGATCGTAGGACATACTTCTGGTATGCTGAGTAAGTATTCTTTACTACTGGTCTTAATGATTCCTTTAGGGTTATTTACGATGACGGCATTACCTTTATTTATGTCTAACCACATAAGCCATTCATCAGAGACCGGTCTTGGGAGTCTCATGAAAATGACATCATATTCAGCAAGATAAAGCTGTTTTAATCCTTTATTATAGTAAGTACCACCATCTGTATACTGAAAATCAGTACCTATTCTAACACCGAATAGTTTATCTGCTTCCATATTCGAAAAGAAACCTTCATTAATTTCTAATCCTCTACTGGCTATATCTATATAATTACATTGCTTGTGAATCTTCATCTCATTGATCAACGAATAAATCGAATTTTGATCACTATGCCCTCGATGATCTGTCAATACCAAAACGTTATATTTTGTCATTAGCTGATCATTATTTCATCAAGAAGTGTTGGGTCATTATTCAGTGATTTGAATAGTTTTATTCTGAATTTCCCTTTACTGTTATACAGCGCTTTGCACATTTTGTCAATAGCTATAGTAGAAAGTACTGTCTGGATATATCCCTCAATAAGGTCATCTAACCCTAGTCCAAGTTTGTTGAAGTCTCTTCTATCCATTAGCATCAGTCTATTGGTGTCTGATCCCCATTTATTATCTCCTTCTTTGATAGATAAATTGGTTCCTAACATTGCCCAACTATCTGTTCCTTTATCGAGTTCATCTGCAAGAGGTTTCTCGGCTCTACGAGAGTATACACACAGTGGTCTAATTCCATTTTCTGTAGTACTGAGCATCATTCTCAAATCAGTCACATACGTTTCTCCTTTGGGGTTTGGTATTGTTCCTACATGATAATATTTCCCTGTAGAACTCATTGATGACCAATTATAATTACCAATCAAACTTTGTACGATAAATCGCTCATACTCAATATCCAACTCCATGAACGCTTTTAACTCTTGCTCGTTCGTTATAGTGAATACGCCTTGCCCAGCGTTACTGTAAGGAATTTTCACCACAGCCTGTCCCCCCATTTTCAATACCCAAAGTGGTATTTCAGCTTTACTTACATCCCAGATTGTTTCTGGTGTATTTATTCTTAGACCAAAATTCTCAAGCTCTGTATTATAAATATCATATGCTTTGGCAGCTACCATTTTATTACGACCACCAGCAAGACATGCAATAATTGGATTCAGGATCTTCGTTTTTGTATGAAGTGGAATCCTAGTCCAAGGCTTTTGTGTGACATATCTAAAAATAGCTCTCATTGGATGCCATTCTCCTTCATATAAAACACAAATAAGGTCATTTTCTATTTTGATGTGCTCATTTTTATCTCCATTATAATATGGAACAAGCAGTACATCTTCGCCCATCACATCTGCAATCACAGCTGCATAGCCAGACGTTTCCATGAAATTTTTATCATATAATACCGCGAGCTTTCCTTTGACTGCAGGAACTCCTTTTCTAGGCTTGAGCAATGGTTTGAATGTACGCTCTATTAGCAGTCTATAGCTACCGTCTTCTTTATTATCATCCACAAGAGGCATTGACTTCTGACCTGATGGACAAGAATTATTTTCTAGGACGACCATATTTCTTTTTCCTCCAGCTGAAGTTGAGTTTATCAGGTCCGCACCTCCCCATAAAAAGTACTTACATTGGTAGCTCAATATCTCATTTAATTTAACCCTATTTACCATTGGGTGCAAATGACAATATCTAGAGATAATTCTATTTTTTGACAAATTAAGAAAGAAGCTTACCATTGGATGAATAGTAGCATTAAGTGCCTTGGGGTACCAGTGGTTTTCACTTATAAATGTACCTGGTTGTACATTTTCGATTTTCTTTTGCATCAGCTGAAACTTGATGTTGGTTTTGTTTAATTAATTAATTATCTAAAAGAGCCTAATTAAGTAAATTGGTCACACTTATTCTATTCTACTTTTCGTGAGATGTTCCAATTTGATAATTTAAAAAAGCTGATTATACTTAATTGAGAAATTCTTTATAATTCAGTTATTTTGCTTCAATCTCTGGGTAAAAGCATAGAATTCTTTGTGTATCTGTTCGAATCGATCTTCAAACTTTGTAAAGATACCTTGGTAAGAATGAGCTTCTTCTTCTGAAGGTTTGAATTTTGAATCTGGATTCTTTCTAATTAACGCAATATGTTTTTGATCCATCTCAATACTTTTTTTCAACGCAGGAATCAGGTGTCTATCGTAGAATTTGAAGATTTTGGCATAACTATTCATTTCCTTAGTATTTGCCTGATTTTGATAGGTAGCACTAAGCTTTTTTAGCTCATATCTGTACTTTAACAATTGGTAGTGAATACTATTTAAACTAAGGGTAATTGGCTCTTTGTTATCGAATAAGTTTTCTATTGACTTGATCATATTGGTTTATTTTTGAAATACTACTAAGTTATAAAGAGTATAATCGCTAAGGCCGAAATCACATCAGAACTAAAATTAATTTAATAAGAAAACTATAATTCCTGGATTATCATTTTTTTGTTAAAACATTTAACAAATTTCATTCCTACCTAATCACTATTTTCTTAGCATCATCTGTTCTCTTCCATACTAAAAGTGGACATTTAATATTCTTGATAACCCTTTCTGAAAATGAAGAGAAAGAAGAATATAAATCCCAATGTCTCTTATGAGCCTGTATTACCATCATATCGATATTATGAACTTCCTTTACAGTATTAACTACAATTGGCAAAGGGTCGATAACTACCTCAAATTTTACCTGATGTGAACCTATCTCTCCAGAAAACAATCGCTCGAAACTCTTAAGTAAATTCTCTGCCTTTATTACTTCCGATTTATTATCAACTACCTTGATACACTTGACACTATTCTCTGTCTTCTTAGCAAGCTTCATTAGCTTATAAATAAATTGAATTTCATCTGCATCGAAGTTGATAAAGGCGCCAATTTGTTCGATACGTTCCATTCTGAAGTTTGATGGAATCATCAAGACATTAGTACTGCCACGATCTATCAGTTCTAGTGCTAGATTTGTATGAGGTGTTTGTAAGAATCTAGTACCGGGTTCTGTTCCTATAACTACCAAATCAGCATCTATACTTTCTGCATAATCTATAATCGATTTGTGCACTGGTCCACTTACTATTTTTAGATTCACTTCTACTTCACCTACACCTAGATCTTGAGCGATCACATCAATTATATGTCCGAGTAGATTTTGACTTTCTTCTTTTGCATTTTTAAGCGCTTCACCATATTTAGCACTTCCTATTTGAAATGTCTCTTTGACGATATCGATAGGAGATGGTTTGACAACATGGATACAGCTTACACTTGCATCAAACATAAGTCCTAGCGTGATGCCATAAGTAAGCGCTTCGTAAGATTCTTTGTTAAGTTCTGATGCTACGAGAATATTCTTAATATCATTCATTTATTCTAGTATTTAAATCACGTTGTTATTCAAAATAAACTGGACTGACACAAAAAGATATGAAACAGACCACCCTATTCTCCAAGAATAAAACAATACAGTTTTTCCTTAATGCCATTGCTAAAATTTACTGTTTTGGGCAAGGACATTAAAGAGAGTCTCAAATCAATAATTTGTCACATGGTTTCATATAATTTAATTTTAAACGATGTGAAGATTAGTAGTTCTGGTATTACCTTCCATCATGGTTTCAATCGCTTTTACTCCTTCTTCAAACTCAGCAAACAATCTATCTCTAGGAATCAAGTCTGGTATGATATCTACCCTTTCCATCATATACTTTGGTTGATCTTGAAGACCTGTAAAAATTACAATCCTACCGCTCTTGACAAGATCAATGAGTACATCTTCCATAGCATATAGCCCAGTCTGATCCATGTAATCCATCTCACGCAATCTGATTATCACATATTTTGCTTCCTTAGGCAGCTGTGTCATTAATTGTTGAAATTTGTTTGTAGATCCAAAGAAGAGAGGTCCATTGACATGTTTGATAAATGTATGCTCTAAAAGGCTTTGGCCGATTCTATGCTCATCTGACCACATCTCTTCCTTAAAATTTTTGATTGATGAATTATTGGATGTTAGGTCACCGATTTTTTTCATAAACATTAGTGACGCAATGATAAGTCCTATTCCAACTGCATAAACTAGATTCCAAGTTGCTGAAAGGACGAGTACTATTATCATGATTATAACCTCAGGTCTTGGTATATGTGGCATGGCCTTAAGCCCTCTATAATCCATTACTCCTATCCCGACAGTAATCAAAATACCTGCAAGGACTGCTGCTGGAATCTTTGAAGCTATAGGGCCAAGGCCCACTAAGATGATAAGCAGCATCACACCTGCTATCATTCCCGAAAGCTTAGTCTTTCCGCCGGCATTAATATTCACAATCGTTCTTATAGTTGCTCCGGCACCAGGCAACCCACCAAAAAATGCAGCAATACTATTTCCAATCCCCTGACCTATCAATTCCTGATTAGGGTCATGTTTAGTCTTAGTCATATTGTCTGCGACTACAGAAGTGAGAAGGGAGTCAATAGAACCCAACAAGGCCAAAGTAAGTGCAGTAAATATATAGGGTGCAAAGGTCTGAAAATCAAATCCTGTTATAATTGATAGATTTGGCATAGGCAGCCCACTGGGAATCTCTTGAATTGATCTATAATCTATATTGAATGCATATGCAACACCAGACACTAAAAATAATGCCACTAAGGTGCTCGGCACTTTAGTCGTAATCTTCTTGAAACCATAAATGATTATTATAGTCATTAAAGCTAATATCAACTCTAGCCAATTGATTGATTTCATAGCTCTGGGAAGTATTGATAATGTACCAATGACTCCAGATGAATTTTGTCCAGCAAGGGTTTTCGATTCCGTTAATATTTGATCAGTTGATATTAGGGATGCTCTATTTATGGTTTGTTGAAGTGCATCTACACCTAGGGTACCTTTTTGAACCTCATCATTAACCATACCTTGTATGATAACCTCCTTTGCCTCGTTAGTGAATGACTCAACTAATGCTACATCTTCCTTGGGATAATATCCTATTGCAGGAAGAATTTGAGTTATTAAAATGATGACACCAATCGCTGTCATAAATCCCGAAACTACAGGATATGGAATGTACCTAATATACTGCCCTATACCCAATAAACCTAAAGCACTTTGAAACAATCCTCCCAATAGAAATACAGCCATAATAATTGGTAAAGCCTGTCCAAGATCACCTTCAGTAGTAGCGATTATGCCTGCAATCACAACCATACTCACGGCTGTCATAGGTGCTGTAGGTCCAGATATCTGAGTATTTGTACCACCGAATAATGCAGCGAAAAAACTGACAAAAATAGCCCCATACAGACCTGCACTCGGACCTAAACCTGAACTAACCCCAAATGCCAATGATAATGGTAAAGCCACAATACCCGCAGTAATTCCTCCCAATAAATCTCCCTTAATATGAGAGAAATCAAATCCAAATTTAGTTTTCATAGATGTCTTGCTTTTGCAAAATGATCAATTGTAAATGAGAGTCCATTAATTGAGATTGGTCACCACTTATTTTGATAAGTGCTCATCCCAACTATAGGATGTGACCAATCTTTCAAATCTGGCTCTCTCTTCTTTATTCTTAGCATCTTTTGATCATTAGTAATCAAAAAATAACATCATATGGAACAAATTAAAAATATTCTTATCGCCGTAGAGTTGGACAAAGACTCAGAAGTAGTACTTGAATATGGTCTTACATTAGGCATTATGCTAGATGCGACAGTGAAGTGTCTGCATATCAGTCGCCCATTATCCAATCGAATCCCATATGACAATGAAGAGGTATCCTTAGAGGCTTATGATGAATATATTCTAGAGGATATGGAAACTGTAGATGAGATGGTCGAAAATGATCTGGCGAAACTTCAAATTATGGTTTCTAATGTTTCACAAAAGATAGATATCAAAGACTACCCTATTTCCGTTGATGTGGTTCCCGACTTTGCGGTTACTGGTATATTAGATCAAGCAGAGAAATCTAATGCTGACCTTATCATAGTAGGTTCACATGTAGATTACAAAAAAAAGGATAACGCAATATCTAATCTATCCAAAAAAATAATAGAGGATTCCACTCAATCTGTCATTGTAGTTCCAACATCATATGGAAATAGAAATCTTGATCATATATGTATGTTCATCAACTTTGAATTTGGCGAATTAGATATGATAAAGGACATGATCTGTCTCTTATACACATCTCCGAGCCCACGAGACAGGCAGAAATCT